>TARA_R110000796_G_scaffold8843_33_pt1 | contig 41609 bp, 40 predicted proteins | sample TARA_R110000796 | Tara Oceans TARA_R110000796 (sample SAMEA4397815) | marine metagenome | biome: Polar Biome; feature: [SRF] surface water layer (ENVO:00010504); material: water (ENVO:00002006), including particulate matter (ENVO:01000060) such as... | depth 5 m
TGCATGGTGATGCCCATCAGGATCGGCAGTATGCCGACGGCGAGAAAGCTTGGCGGATCGAAAGGCAACAGGCCGAACAGGTTAACCGGCGTTAGCGGGTCGGGTGCGCTCAAATCCTTGATCCACAGGATGAAGGGCTGGTGGCGCATTTCGATCGACAGCATCAGCACCTTGTACAGCGCGAAGAAGATCGGAATCTGCAGGAAGATCGGAAGGCAGCCCGCTAGCGGATTGACCTTCTCCTCCTTGTACAGCTTCATGATCGCCTGCTGCTGTTCTTGCTTGTCGTCCTTATGCTTTTCCTGAAGCGCTTTCATCTTTGGCTGGACAGCGCGCATTTGCGCCATGGATTTGAATTGTTTCTGCGCGATCGGGAACATGATCCCGCGGACGACGAAGGTCATCAGAATGATTGCGACCCCGAAATTGCCGACCAACTGGAACAACCAGTTGAGCAGATAGAAAAGCGGTTTCTCGAACCAGTAGAACCAGCCCCAGTCGATCGCCCGATCGAGATTGATGATTCCCAATTCGTCCTGATATTTTACCAGAACGGCGTTTTCCTTCGCTCCGGCAAACAGACGGGTTGTGGTCTTCAGCTGTTTGCCCGGGGCGATGATCTGAGCACTCTTCTTCGCGATTTCGGCCTGGAAGATATCGCCGCCGCCAGAACGGAATTTGGCATCAACGTCAGAAATATTGTCCGGGATCAGGGCGCCCAGCCAATATTTGTCGGTAAAGCCCAGCCAACTGACGTCCGTGTCATAAGCATTGGTGCCTGCGACAGCGGAAGTACCGAACATGCGCGCAAAGAAGCCAGGTTCTTCACCGGCAAGATTCTTATAATCTACATCGTAATTTGCCGCGCCTTCATAGACGCCGACAGGACCGGAGTGGATGGTCCATGTGCTGGCTTCGCTCGCCGGGATATTTGCCAGATCCCGTTTCCGGTTGATCAGGCCATAAGGTTTGATAGCGATAGCATTCTCACCGCGATTCGTCACATTCTGTTCGGCGGTGATCAGGTAATCAGCGTCGATCGACAGCTTGATCGCGTAGGTTTGTCCGGTCTCGTTAGACCAGCTGAGTGTCACCGGTGTTTCGGGAGTCAGTTTGCTTTGGTCGGTTGACCAGATCGTATTGTCATCCGGAACGGCGACGCCCTCGCCGGCCCAGCCGAAGCGGCTGAAATAGGCGTTCTCGGTACCAGAGGGCGAAAAGAGTCGAACAGATCCGCTGTTCTTGCTCATATCGACCGTGTGATCGGTCAGCGTGAGATCGTCAATGCGTCCGCCTTTGAGATTGATCGAACCCTTGACGCGCGGTGTGTCGATCAGGACGCGAGGATTTTCCCGCAATACGGTCGCCAATGGCCGGATCTTGTCCGATCCGGCGTCCGTGGCAATCTCGGTGCTAGTGGATGACGAGCCTGCCACCGGAGTCATTTTATCGCCAGGGACCTGATCATTAGCCGGAGCATTGGCCTGTTCGACCACTTCATTCTTGTTGGCCATATCCGGGAAAAACTGTTCCATCAGCATCGGCCATCCGAACAGGATGATTCCGGTGAGCAGCACCGCCATGATTATATTGCGTTTGTTGTCCACTATATCGTCCTGTTTTCGGCTATTTGTTGCAAATAGGATAGGTGTTTGAGGGTATCAAGGCACCGGGTCGTAACCCGAGCTTCCCCAAGGATGGCAGCGCAATAGCCGTTTAGCCCCGAGCCAGCCACCCTTAATTGCACCATGTTTCTCGATCGCTTCGATCGCATAGCTGCTGCAGGTCGGCTGGTAGCGGCAAGTCGGCGGTAATATCCGCGACGGGCCCCATTGCCAGCAGCGCACGAAGAAGATGAAAACGGACTTGAGCATCGCTAGGCGAGCTTTTTGGCCAGATATTTCAGGCCCTTTTCCAGTTCGGCTTTCATGGCGGCGAAGTCCGCTTCCTTATTGGCCTTGCGGCCGATCATGACGTGATCGACACCGGACATTCCGTCACCGGGCAATGTTTCGGCGAGCAAAGCGCGAAAGCGGCGCTTCATGCGGTTGCGCGCGACGGCGTTGCCGATTTTTTTGGTAACCGTGATGCCGCGACGAATCGTCGCTGCCGAAACGGGATGGTCACTGCGGCGGCGATGCGCCAGCAGGACAAAATTGGGGGTGACGAATCGTTTGCCGCGATTGGCAGCGAGAAAATCTGCCCGCTTGCGAATCACTTCGATAGACCGATTTGATTCGGTTGATGCCGATTCGGGTGAAGGCTGCTTCAAGTCCAGATGATCCAGCGATGAGCGTGCTTCGACAGGCGCAGCACTGGCGGTCATGTTGGTTTTAGGCAGAGAGCTTCTGACGGCCACGGGCGCGGCGGGCAGCCAATACTTTGCGGCCTCCGACGGTGGCCTTGCGGGCGCGGAAACCATGGCGCCGTTTGCGGACCAGGCGGCTCGGTTGAAATGTACGCTTCATCGCGGTTATCCTACGTCAAAATTTCAATAAAAAGGGGCCGTCAAAAATTGCGGCCGGTACGTTGTGGCTGCGATTAGGCAGGCAGGCGCTGAAAGTCAAGCGTTTGCGCTAGACTTTCTTGTCCCGATTGCCGGTTTTTACCTTGCCGAAAATCGGCAGTTCAAAATCCTCCGGAAGTGTCTTGTGGTGCCGTCTGCGCATGGCCCAGTCGGTCCATTTGCCATAATGGGGAAAACGCCGTTTGAAATCGACATAGCGCTTTTTTGCCCAGCGCGAGTTTTGCAGGACCAGAGCGAGACCGATCGGAAAAACGATGATGAAGCCGGGGCCGGGAATCGCGCCGATGATCGGCGAAACCAGAATTAACATGAATCCGATGACCGCGAGGGCGAATCGCGAACCCGATGTGTATTTCCAGCGTTTTTTCGTCAGTTCGTCGTTCATCACATTCCAATTGGTGCTTCGGGCCCAGACTCGCAAGCCTTGCCGGTACAACTAAAGCGCGCAAATGTGATTATCGTTCCGTCAGATGGATAAAGTATGAACGGCAGGCTGGGAGGAAGGTCCTAGTGGACGAGTTGAAAGCGAGCCATGTCGTTGCGGGACAGACGCAACTGGTCAGAGAAAGGCACGCTGTTGGTCAAGGCGTAAAACGCTCTTGCAGTCGGTGCTGATACGCCCATTTCCTGATAATAATCGAGATATTCGGCATGGACCGGATCGCTGGCTGGATAGTCATTCGCTTCCCGGCCGTCTTCGTCCATCCAGCTGTGCACGATGAATTCTGCATTCGGATGGGCCGTCCTCTGGACCCCGGCGAGAAAAAGTTCCACCGCACCGGAGCGAACCGAGCCGTTGGCCGGCACATGGGTGCTGATTCCCGCGCGGCGGATCATTCTGGCAAGTTCGAGATTGGCTTCTTCGTCGACCGAACCGTCGCAATCGAGCATTTCGATCCGTGTGATTCCGGGATATCGGTTCAGCATTTGGCGAAAAACTGCCGGAGTATAGCTATCCACGGTTCCGGTCATGACCACCATGTCCGGCGCGACTACTTGAAATGGGCCATATTGGGCAACGGCGTTGCCAAAGGAACTGGACGCCGACGCCTGCAACGGGGCGGGCTCGAATATCTCATATTCCAGCGTTTCGACTGTCTCGGTAACCACATAGCTGCTGGCGCTATGGGCCGCATTGGCGGGAAGCACCAGAAATGCCACGAGCAGGAAGACACTGATAAAAAATCCGCCTGAAGCGCTGTTATTGCCCGTTGATTCTGATTGGTTCTGCCGTTTCATCCTGCCCTATTGCAGCACAGGCGCTTGCCAAAGCGTAAGGGCGTGTGGTTGCGAGAAAATTAACCGCCTATGGCCCGCGACTTGTCGGGAGTTTTGACGGTTGCGGCCAAGCTGCGGTTGCTGCTCGACTCAATCTTGGGTCGTCGCCACTATTCCGGGTATGAAATTGGGGCGACTATGATGGTGGCGCTGGTTCAGACGGTGGCGTATCTCGGACTGGAAGCGCGGGGTGTCGAAGTGCAATGTCAGGTTGCGCCGGGATTGCCTGCGTTTAACGTCGTCGGCCTGCCGGACAAGGCCGTGGCAGAAAGCCGCGAGCGGGTGCGCGCTGCGATTTCGGCGATGGGACTGTCGCTGCCGCCGAAGCGGATCACGGTCAACCTGTCGCCCGCCGATCTGCCGAAAGCGGGTTCCCATTATGACCTGCCGATTGCGCTGGCGTTGCTGGGTGCGATGGGCATCGTCGATGCCGAGACACTCGCGAGCTATATTGTCGTCGGGGAATTATCACTTGATGGGCGACTGGCGGTTACGCCGGGCGTGTTGCTGGCTGCGCTCCATGCATCGGGTGAAAATCTCGGTCTGATATGTCCGGAGTTGCAGGGTTCGGAAGCCGCCTGGGCCGGTGATCTCGAGATATTGGCACCGATGAACCTGCTGGCGCTACTTAACCATTTCAAGGGGCAGTCGATATTGACGCCGCCGGAAACGGGGGCCGCGCCGGAACCGGATTATGGACCGAATCTGAAGGATGTGAAGGGACAGGAAACCGCGAAACGGGCCTTGGAAATTGCCGCGGCTGGCGGGCATAATCTGTTGATGAACGGTCCGCCCGGGTCGGGGAAGTCGCTGCTTGCGTCCTGTTTGCCCGGCATATTGCCGCCCTTGTCGCCATCCGAGGCGCTCGGCATTATGTAGCAATTGCACCAAGCTACATAGCCGCTCCATTAAGGAGTGCCGAGCGTGATTAAGTTGTCAGACTTCTTGAAAGCCCTGCTGAAGTTCACGATTGTGAATAGAGTATCTTTGCTCTTTATCCTCATTCCAATGACCGCCGCCAACTCGGTCAATGTGCATACTGGCGATCCTTTCAGTCAGCTTGCTGTCGGTTCCCCAAACATAGGATATTTTGACAAAAAGGCGGGGCATGAAATTATGAACTGGCCCATTGTCTGTGAGCGGATTCTCGGGAAGGGTTGCGGCCAAATCCTCGAAAGAAACTGGCTTCTGATCGGCGTGAATGACGCCTATCAAGCTGCCAATCCGTTTAGTTTCAAGTTTTTCAAAAACTGGGAGCGGATCAATCCACTTCAGACCAAAGTGCAAATAGAAAGCCAATTCAATTTCTCTCGCGCTTATCAGGCCGTCATTCGTGATAATGCCGGTGAAATCCCCTGTTACGTTTTGCCCCTCTCTGACAAAGGTTCCCCCAGCCTCTATGAACCGCAGTCTCGGCTCATTGGCCCTCTCATCCTGCCATCTCATAAATTTGTTGGAAGCCTGAGCTTCGGCGGCCTGTTTTCTAGTTTCACTAAAGGTAGTGTAAACCAAGAATATCCCGACCGAACTCAGAAAAACCCCAATTACCGCAGCGCTCCCCATAACTTTGGTCCACCATGCCATAGTCATTTGGGCGGCAAGATCATACTCGTTACGCTCATATTCGCGGGCGGCGTTTTCTTCTTTTGCTACGCAATCTGGGTAACTAACCGTGGGCAAGGCTCCGCAGGAATCCCGTATGCGGTCTTGGGCTTGTTCTGCATAATTTTGGGATTGATGGGCCGCATAGTCTATGTAGGCGCGATCAACTGTTGAGAAGTCCGATATAGCAAAACAAGCCGTAACTGCGGCTAGAGCCGCTAATATTAGTCCGACAATCTTAGGGAACTTGCCCCTATCGCTTCCAAACATTGTAATAAAAATACCGCTGTAAATTTTCCACGGCTGATCTTGTTCCTGATATTAGGCTCGGAGTCAAAGACTCCTACATCTGCCAACTTCCCGACTAGATCGGCATAGGTCAGGCCTTGCTTTGCTAATTCCACCTTCAAGAGCCGTTTCGCCTGATCCGCCCAGTCTTTGTCCGTTTTCATCCGATGTAATCCCTATGATGTGAAATATCATCATATACGATACAATTGCCATTGACAACAGTTCAATATGTCACTATAAACGATGCATAAGCAACGGATATGATGACAATGAAAACCAAAGGCCAACATTTTTTACTTTCTGCCAAAGCGCGGACGCTGTCTCTCAAGGCAGTTTTCACCATGGGCGAAGGCCAGGCTTACGAAGCCTTCAAAGCCATGCGCTGGCCTGAAACCGATGGCGAAGCAATTTGCCCTCGGTGCGGCTGCTTGGACACCTACAACATCACGACCCGCCAGCGGTTCAAGTGCAAAGCCTGCTATCACCAGTTCAGCGTGACCAGCGGCACTATCTTTGCATCGCGTAAAATGTCCTATGTCGATCTGTTGGCTGCAATCGTGATATTCGTGAACGGCGCGAAGGGCGTTGCTGCGCTTCAACTGTCACGCGATCTGGATTGCCAATACAAGACAGCTTTCATCCTTACGCACAAGCTGCGCGAGGCAATGGCTCAAGAGCAACAGGGCCGCAAGCTGGACGGGATTGTTGAAATGGATGGCGGTTATTTTGGTGGCTACGTCAAACCGGAAAACCGCAAGGCGGACCGCAAAGACCTGCGCTTGAAATCAAATCGCTCGGGCAAACGCGAATGCGTCGTCATTATGCGGGAACGGAACGGCAAGAGCCTGTCCTTTGTTGTCGCCAATGAAGGTGATGCAGTCCCTTACGTGCGCGATCACGTTGCCAACCTTGCAACCATCTATGCTGACGAAGGAACGGGCTGGGATGCCCTTCACGCTGGCTGGGATACAAAGCGCGTCAACCACAGTGTCCAGTTCATGGATGATGGCGTTTGCACCAACCAAGCCGAAAGCTACTTTAGCCGCCTTCGCCGGATGGAAGTCGGAACGCACCATCATATAGCTGGACCGTATCTCTCGCACTATGCTGCGGAGGCGGTATGGCGCGAAGATCACCGCCGCGTTGATAACGGACGCCAAGCTGCGATGGTTACGGAAGCGGCCATGCGGTCAAACGTCAGTCGGAAATGGGCAGGGTACTGGCAGCGGGCAGCATAAGATATTGGCAATAATGCAAAACGAAGCTAATCAAAAGAATGTCATTGAAATACGCTGTTGCGCCCAGAACGATACTTTTGTGTAATTATGATATGGGCGGCTTTAAGCCACCTGAAATGGTTAAAAGACGACCGGCCATAGTGCTATCTGCAAGACTCCCAAGGCGGGATAACTTGATGACCGTTGTTCCACTAAGTGGGTCAGAATCATCTGAAAAATATCACTGTAAAATTGAATTGGATTCGGCTTTACCTGAACCTTATGCTGAAACTTGTTGGTGGGTAAAAGCTGACATGGTTGCATCCGTCAGTTTCTCAAGACTGGACCTGTTCAGAACTGACCGCGATCAGAGCGGGAAACGAAAATATTTGAGTAACCTGAAGGTTTCAGAAGAAGTTTTTGATGAAATAAAACAAACAGTTAGAATATCACTCGGCCTGCTTTAATTGACAGTTAATCACCTATGACTCATATGAACATAGATTGCTTGTGGGAAACCATTAAGCCTCAAGACCTCGTGAGAGGCGGCTATGCCAGACGACGATAACAAGTCTTGGCATAGTTTGATCAGGCCCCCAAGTTTCGACTTGGGGGTCCTGTTATTTCTACCGCACAATAACCCAAAGCAAATGAAACCCGTTGCCCTCGGTCGATACGGCAAGCCCTTTGTCGCGCTGGATACGCAGCGCCACCCCGCACCGCTTGGTCATCAACCTGAGTAGCTTGTCGTCCATGGCCATACCGCGCTCTAGGATAAGCTGCGCGGCAATCTCACGCGATGTTAGCGGCTCTTTGGCCTGTCGCAGTATGTTCAGAACGATACGGCTCATCTGGCCGCGCTTTGACCAGTCGGACGGTGGCCGGAACATCTTTGGCCTTATGCTTTCAACCGGCATATCAGGCGCTACGATACGCAGCGTCCCGTCGATATGGTCTAGATCCTTTACCAGTTGATTTATCCTGTCGTGCAGGCTGGCTATTTCACCTGCTACTTCGCCGCGCTTTTTAACCAACCCTGTTACCATGTAATCTGTCATTTAATGGCTTTAGCATTGCGTATGATGGCAGTCGTCTATATAGTTGGTGCAATTGCTACATAATGCCGGAGGCGCTGGAAGTATCGATGGTGGCTTCTGTCGCCGGCACATTGGAGGGCGGGCAAATGTCCCGGCAGCGACCGTTCCGGTCACCGCATCATAGTGCCTCGATGGCGGCGCTGGTTGGCGGCGGGCTGAAGGTCCGTCCCGGAGAGGTCAGCATGGCGCATCTCGGGGTATTGTTCCTCGACGAACTGCCCGAGTTCCAGAGAGCGGTGCTCGATTCGCTGCGGCAACCGCTCGAAACCGGCGAAGTCAGCGTGGCCCGCGCCAATGCGCATGTTACCTTTCCGGCTCGCGTCCAGATGGTTGCGGCGATGAACCCGTGTCGGTGCGGGCATTTGGGAGACGCTGCTCTTGCCTGTTCGCGGGCACCGAGATGCGCAGCCGACTATCAGGCGAAAGTTTCTGGGCCGCTGCTCGACCGTATTGATCTCCATATAGAAGTCGAGGCCTTGTCTGCTGCGGATCTCACCATGCCCCCGCCGGCGGAAAATTCCGAGATCGTGGCAGGGCGGGTCGCCAGGGCACGGTCGGTCCAGCGGCAGCGCTATGCTGATCTCGATGCGCGAACCAATACGGAAATCGATGGTGATGCGCTGGAGAAATACGCCACGCCTGATGAACTCGGACGGAAACTGCTGGCCCAGGCCGCAGAAGCGATGCGGCTGTCCGCGCGCGGCTATACGCGGGTTTTACGGGTGGCCCGGACGATCGCTGATTTGGCCGGCGCAGAAGCAGTGGGCCGCATTCATGTGGCGGAAGCGCTCAGCTATCGGCGTCAAGCGCCTCGCAATTAGTTTGTGAATGTTTGTCGATCAGTACGGATTCGCACTAGATTGGAACGAAAGCGATCCGCTCATGTCCCGATCGAGCGCGATCGCACAACAGCGGAATCAAAGGGACCTGTCGCCTTCTGTCAGCTCCAGCGGGATAGCCATCTCGCTTTTGTTCAGCGTCGATTTGGCGAGATTTGGCGCCTGGTTGCTCCGGTGCTTGAATTTGCCGTCGACATGGCCGCCCTGTTCGATAGTCACATTTTCATAAGTGACGTCACCGCCGATGCGGGCGGTGGAAGCGATGGCAAGATCGCCGGCGTCGATCGACCCCTCGACAGAACCTGACAGGCTGGCGTGCTGGGCGATGATCGCGCCCTTGATCTTGCTTGATGGCCCCTGGACAAGCGACAGACATTTTACGTCGCCAATCACTTCGCCATCGATATGCAGGTCGACCTTCGATTCGATATTGCCGGTAATAGTGATACCATCACCGATGATCGAGAAGCTTGATCCACTGCTGCCATTGCTTCTAGCCACGGCTGGCGCCTGACTCTGCGCGCTTTGGCGCGTTGGCACGTTGTCGTGCGATGGCTTTAATCTTGAGAACATCTGTATTCGCCTCCAAAAATGGACGGGGATTAATTGCTTTTCCGTTCAGCCGCACTTCGAAATGCAGATGCGTTCCGGTCGAGCGTCCCGTGCTTCCCATAGCCCCCAATTGTATCCCCTGTTCAATTTTCTGGCCAGTGGTCACTCCAATTCGTGACAAATGCGCATATCGCGTCATCAATCCGTTGCCATGGGTAATTTCGACCGTGTTGCCATAACCGGATTTCCACCCTGCGTGGGTAACCTTGCCGCCGGCTGCTGCCAGAATCGGCTGACCCAGGGGCCCTTTGAAATCCATCCCGCTGTGCATAGCACCGCCGCCCGTAAATGGGTCCCGGCGATAGCCATAGCTGCTCGACAGCATCTCGGTGCTGGACGGCTTGCCGGAAGGAATTGCAATCAGCGTCCGTTCCAGCGCATCCATCCGTTGCAACGCCAGATTAAGCCTCTCCAGCGTGGGATGGAGCTGCTCGTGTTGTTTTTTGAAATAAGGAATCAACGGACCACCCATGGCATCCATGGAGTTCTGGGCCAGCTTGTCGGGGTTCAGACCGAATTTGCGAATCGCCTCTGCTGCTTGTTCGGTGCGTATTATGGCCGCCGACGTCAGGCGCCGGGCAAACAGGATCTGTCGGGCTTCCAGTTGCGCCAGATGGGCTGCCTCCGGGAAAGCTGCACTGATCTTTTGCGTATTTTTGGACAGTTGTTCATCGGTTTGCTTTGTTCCCGCTGCATCAGCAGCCTGGGGTTGTTCACCAACAAATTGCTCGGTCATCTGATCGAGTATGTCCTGACGCTGCTCCAGATCGGCGGCGACGTCATCTATCGAAGCTTTATAATTTTCGATCCGGCTTTCCGAGCTGTTCACCATGGCTTCTTTTTGCGCGAGGGCCATGCGCTCGCCGGTAACGGTAAGCTGATTGATCATCATCGCCAGCGTGATCACCAGCCAGATAGCCAGTGCCGCAGCGATAGAATAGGCGACACGCTTCTGCAATGTTGCCGAAATGGTTAGAAAACGGACCTGTCCGTGCGACCGCATGAAAAACTCGCGATCGGTAAACATATGGTCCAGCCGGGCTATAAGCCCTTGTCTGGTTTTTTGTGTTTGCATGACCCGCCGTTGTTATTCGTAATCCCCATCCAAGGGGTAGCAGAGACTCTGGTGTGATGCGAATCACAGGGCAACGACTCGTGACGAGTCGAACGAGTCACGCGATGAACTGCGAAATTTATGGAAAATTAATTTTAATTTGGCGGGATTCGAGCGAATCTACTGTTTACCAACAAGTAAATTTTCATTTGTCCCGAGGGTAGCGATTGAGGGTTAAATTGCTCACGCCGCCATGCTAGCAGCCACTTATGACAGAAGCTGTAAAACTGATCGCCGAAATGGGACACAAGGCGCGGGCTGCATTCACGATGCTGGCCGGCGTGAGCGATGCCCAGAAATCCGATGCCCTGACTGCCGCTGCGCGACATTTGCGCGCCAGCCAGGCCGCCATATTGGCCGCCAATCAACGCGATATGGAAAATGCCCGCGCGCGCGGGTTGAGTGACGCCATGCTGGACCGGCTGATGATCGACGAAGGTCGGCTCGCAGCGATTGCTGATGCGGTAGAGAAGGTCGCCAATCTTCCCGACCCAGTCGGACAAATCATCGACCGCAGCGAGCAGCCCAATGGCCTTGTAATGGAGCGCATCCGGGTTCCGCTCGGTGTAATCGGCATCATTTACGAAAGCCGGCCCAATGTTACCGCCGATGCAGCGGCCTTGGCTCTGCGATCCGGCAATGCTGTTATCCTGCGCGGTGGATCGGAGGCGATCGAAAGCAACCGGGCGATTTTTGACGCCATGACGGCAGGCGTGATCGAAGCCGGTCTGGCCGAACATGCCATCCAGCTTGTCCAGACTACAGACCGGGCGGCAGTCGGCGCGATGCTGAAGGCCAACGGGCTGATCGATATCATCATTCCGCGCGGCGGCAAGTCGCTGGTCAAGCGGGTGCAGGATGAAGCAAGCGTTCCGATTCTCGCGCATCTCGACGGCATAAATCATACCTATATCGGCAAGGACGCGGATCAGGACAAAGCCATTGCCATCGCCGTCAATGCCAAGATGCGGCGGACCGGCGTGTGCGGGGCGATGGAAACATTGTTGATTGATCAGGATTATCCGGCACCCGGAGCCCTGGTGCGGGCGTTGATCGATGCCGGTTGCGAAGTCCGCGGCGACGATTCGGTGCTCGAACTGGACGAACGTATCGTTTCGGCAGAAGCGGCTGACTGGGATACCGAGTATCTTGCGCCGATCGCGGCCGTAGCGATGGTCAACGGCGTCGATGAAGCTCTGGAGCATATTGCTGCCCATGGATCGCATCACACCGATGTTATCGTCACCGAGGACAAGGCGATTGCCGAAAAATTCATCCAGCGCGCCGATAGCGCGATCGTGATGCACAATGCCTCCAGCCAGTTTGCCGATGGCGGTGAATTCGGGCTCGGCGCGGAAATCGGTATTTCTACCGGACGCATGCATGCGCGCGGCCCGGTCGCGCTGGAAGGACTGACCACCTATAAATGGGTGGTTCGCGGAACCGGGCAAGTGCGGCCTTGAACGTGATTCGGTGAAAACTACCGGCCTTCTTGGCGGATCGTTCAATCCGGCCCATGGTGCCCATCGGTCGATCAGCCTGTTTGCGATGGAGGAACTGGCGCTGGATGAGTTCTGGTGGCTGGTTTCTCCGGGAAATCCCCTGAAAGAGGGAGCGAAAGATATGGCGCCACTGCATGCGCGTCTGGCATCGGCCCGGAAAATGGCGCGGCGGAGCGCGATCCGGCCGACAGCCATAGAACAGCAATTGGGCACGAAATATACCTATGATACGTTGCTCAAACTGGTTCGCCGCTACCCGAAGCGGCAATTTATCTGGATCATGGGTGCCGATAATCTGGCGCAATTCCACCGCTGGAAAGACTGGCGAAAAATTGCCCGCCTTTTGCCGATTGCAGTTATTTCGAGACCCGGCTATGATGACGATGCTTTTGCGGCTCCCGCAATGGCTTGGCTGCGGCGCTTCGTCCACCCCGCGAGCCAACGTGGTAACTGGACCAACTGGAGTACGCCGGCGCTGACATTCCTGCGCTATCGTCCAGACCCACGCTCGGCCACCGCGATCCGGATGGCCCGGCCCCATTGGCATCAGCAATATGATGATCGCCGCGTTCGTGACGCGGTGACACACCGGTTGATAGGCCCAGAAGATTAGGATTTAAGTTGACGAAACCGAAGGTAAAAGCTCTGAAATCTGCCACTTCCAAGGAAGGGAAGGCTGAGTCGGACGCACTCCATGCGCTTGTCATGAAATCGCTCGACGATGATCAGGCACAAGACGTTATTTCCATCCCGCTGGCGGGCAAAAGCAATATTGCAGACCATATGGTGATCGCCGAGGGGCGTTCGACCAGACAGGTCGCGTCGATTGCCCAGAAACTCTCCGAACGGATCAAACAGGCCGGCGGAGTCGCCCGAGTCGAAGGCCTTGCCAATGCCGACTGGGTTCTGGTTGATGCTGGCGATGTGATCATCCATCTGTTCCGGCCCGAGGTGCGCAGTTTCTATAATCTCGAACGCATGTGGGCGGTCGACGAGGAAGATGACTCGGCGGCTGTCGTCGAAGCCTGAATTTGCGGCGCGATGAGATTGCATATCGTCGCTCGCGGAAAAATTGGCCGCAGCCCGGAAGCGGAGATGGTGAACCGCTATGTGAAGCGGATCGGCTGGGATGTTAAAATTAGCGAGCTACCCGATCAGGGTGGCAAGTCGCCCAAGCTCGAAGGCGTCACGAAAATAATCGCGATGGACGAAGCGGGCGAAAACTGGACCTCGAAGAAATTTGCCGATTTGCTTTCTGTCTGGCGCGATGACGGAGCGCGCGAAGCGCGATTTCTGATCGGTGCTGCCGATGGGTTGAGCGCCGAAGAGCGTGCCAGTGCGGATCATTTCTTTTCCTTTGGCAAGGCGACCTGGCCGCATATGATGGCGAGGGCAATGCTGGCTGAACAGCTGTTTCGGGCAACATCTATTATCGCTGGCCATCCCTATCACAGGGAAGGATGACCACGATGCTGCGATTCGTTCTGGTGATGATTGCAGTTGTTGGCGTTGCATTTGGCGGAGCGGCCCTGCTCTCGGCGCAGGCGCCCGGCCCAAGCCTTTCCGAGCAGCGACGCAGTCTGATCTCGGCACGAGAGCAGTCCGAGCGGGCGCGCCAGCGCAGCGATGCTCTGAAACGTCAGGCCGAGGCGGCAAGCAATGATGCCGACCGGATCGCCAGCGAAGCCGCCGCTCTGGCTGCGCGCATCCAGGGGGCGGAAGCCGACATAAAAGCAGCGCGCACCCGCATCGATATCGTGGCCCGTCTTCAGGAGCGCCAGCGCGCGCGGCTGGCGGAAAAGCAGGGGCCGATGGTCCGGTTGACCGCCGCGCTCCAGATGATGACCCGCAAGCCGACCGCGCTTGCGCTGGTTGAACCGCGCTCGCTCGACGAGCTTATCTATATGCGGTCGATTCTGTCGGCGGTCATGCCGGAAATCGAACGGCGCACCGCCAGTCTGCGCGAAGAGGTCAAGCAGGGGGAACAGCTTCGGCTGCAGGCCGCCCGGGCGATCGCGTCGCTCGACGAGAGCCAGCGGCGTCTGACGGAGCGGCGGCGGCAATTGGCTCGTCTCGAGGCGAACGAACGGATCGAAGCAGCGCAATTTTCCGACGATGCCGGAATCGAACAGGATCGGGCACTGGCTCTGGGCGAGGAAGCCCGGGATATCGTGGATTTGATGGACCAGATTCGCGAAAGTGGCGCGGTCCGCGAAGCGCTGGCGGAACTGGATGGGCCGCTGCTGCGACCCGGTCAGGGACGCGACCCGGCGCTTCGCACGCAATCTCGAGGCAATGATGTCGCCAATGCCTATCTCCTGCCGGTGAGCGGGGAGATTGTTACCGGTCTCGGAGAAATTTCCGACAGCGGTTATCGCTCGCGAGGTCTCACGATTGCCGTCTCTTCCGGTGCGCAAATTGTGGCGCCGGCTGCAGGACGGGTGGCCTATTCCGGACGCTATCGGGGTTATGGCAATATCATCATTATCGAACATGAGGCGGGCTGGACCAGTCTGATCACCAATATGGCGACGATCCGTGTCGCGGTCGGTGACCGGGTTGTGCAGGGCGCGCCTGTCGGACAGTCGGGGTCTGACGATCCGACCGTTACCGTTGAACTGCGTCGCAATGGCCGACCTATTGATATTGCCGCGTTGATTGGCTGAAACCCAATGAGATTACGGAAAAATTGTTGTTCATCGAACACTTCCGTCATTTTTGGTTAAGCTGCTTGGCTTTAGGGGTGATTCCAGCCTATATTTGATCCCGATCTAGACATACAGGATAGCATTGATGAAAAAGCCCGTATTGCAAGCCGCCGCCCTTGTTCTGACCGTTGCGCTTTTGCCCGCGACGACGTCGGCAATCTCCGCCGTGGATGCAAATACCTATCGCGAGATGGAGCAGTTCATGAGCGTCTTTGAACGGGTGCGGAACGACTATGTCGATCAGGTCGACGATGCCGATCTGATCAAGGGCGCGATTGAAGGCATGCTGGCTAGCCTCGACCCGCACAGCAGCTTTCTCGATGTCCGGGATTTTGAAAATCTGCGGACCCAGACCGACGGCAATTACGGTGGCCTCGGCCTTTCGGTGACTCTTGAAGACGGCGCGGTAAAGGTCATTGCTCCGTTCAAGGATACGCCTGCTGACAAGGCCGGCGTAAAAGCAGGCGACTATATCACCCATATCAATGGTGAACTTATCTACGGCGGTACGCTGGATGAAGCGGTCGAGGAAATGCGCGGCAAGCCCGGCACGCCGATCAGCATCACGATCGTTCGGCCCGGTCGCGACAAGCCTTTTGACGTTACGATGGATCGCGCGATCATTGATCTCAAGCCGGTCACATGGGAGGTCAAGGACCAGATCGGCGTGATCAGCATCAACAGCTTCTCCAATGACACCGGCGCTGATGTTGCCGCCGCGATTGCCGGTATCGACAAGTCGCTTGGCAAGAAACCGCTCGGCTATGTGCTCGACCTTCGGTCCAACCCGGGTGGTCTGCTCGATGAAGCCGTGTCGGTTTCCGATGTATTCCTCTCGCGTGGAGAAATTGTTTCGCAGCGCGGCCGGGAGAAATCCGATATCGAGCGTTATTTCGCCAAGACCGGCGATGCCGCCAACGGTCTGCCGATCATCATTCTGATCGACGCGGGTTCGGCTTCGGCTTCCGAAATCGTTGCCGGCGCGCTGCAAGATCATCACCGTGCGCTTGTCATGGGCGAGCGTAGCTTCGGCAAGGGCTCGGTGCAGACTTTGCTGCCGCTGTCCAACAATAGCGCATTGCGCCTGACCACGGCACGCTATTACACGCCATCGGGCAAATCGGTGCAGGAGGGCGGGATTGAACCCGATATCAATGTGCCGCAACTGTCCGACCCGGATTACAAGTCCCGTCCCCGGTTCCGCGAATCCGATTTGCGGAAACATCTTATCAACGAGGTCAAGCTCAAGGACGAGGTTCTCGAAGAAGATAGCAAGGATGATCCGCGTTTCGCCCAGACCGCCGAAGAGTTGAAGGAGCAGGGCGTGGAAGATTTTCAGCTCCATTATGCTCTGGAAACGATTGGGCGTCTTGGCCCAGAAGGCTTGAAAGTGGCGATCAACAAGGCCGCTAAAAAACCTGCCAAGAAAACAGTGGTAGCGAAAAACTAGGGCCATAGTGATGGGATCTGTTCGCACTGCCAACTGGCTGGCTTTTCTGCTGCCCTTCGCCTTGCTCGGCGGCGCGCTGATTAGCCAATATGGCTTTGGCCTTCATCCGTGTGAAATGTGTATGTGGCAAAGATGGCCGCATCTCGCCGCTATCATTCTCGCTCTGCCTGCATTGCTGTGTCGTTCCAGAAGCTGGTCGAAGCTATTGGTGGTTGCGGCAGCTATCGCAATATTGATCAGCGGCCTGATCGGCGGTTTTCACGCCGGTGTGGAATATGACTGGTGGGAAGGGCTTACCTCTTGCGCCACCAATGTTGCTGCGGGTGGCGACATGCTCGATTCGATCATGAACGCACCGCTGGTCCGTTGCGATGTAGCGCCATGGTCGCTGTTCGGTATTTCGCTGGCCGGATTTAATTTTCTCTGGTCGGTTAGCGGCGCCATTCTCATTTTGATCATGGTGGCAACCGGGCGCAAGGATGCCAACGATGCCTGAAGCAAAATTGGTACGGAATAATGCCGATATCGCATCGATGATCCGGGTCAATCAGGCCGGTGAATATGGCGCGGCACAAATTTACAAAGGACAGCTGGCAGTGATGGGCGATAATGCTCCGCACAGCAGCGCGATCCACCATATGGCCGAGCAGGAACAGCGACATCTCGATACTTTTGACCAGATGATCGCGGAGCGCGGCGTGCGGCCGACCGCTTTGCAACCCTTCTGGAAAATTGCCGGCTATGCGCTGGGCGCGACAACAGCGGCGATGGGGCCTCGTGCGGCGATGGCCTGTACGGCTGCGGTCGAAACCGAAATCGATCACCATTATCAGGAACAGCTCGAAGCGCTGGAATCAGAAAATGACCCCGAGCTAACCCGTATTATTGCGGAGTTTCGCGAAGAGGAATTAGAGCATAAGGCAACGGCAATTGCATCGGGAGCAGAAGACGCGCCGGGCTATCCGGCATTGAGCGCCGTGATCAGACTGGGTTGCAGATTTGCCATCGGCCTGTCGAAACGCATCTAGGAAGCGCAATCCGCTTCACCGTTGGTTCAGGACGGCGGATACAAAGGAAATGCTATGATATATAAATTTTTATTCTCCGCCGCTGCCCTTTCAAGCGCTGGCCTGATGGCCGCACCGGCGCTGGCCCAGGATCAGGCCGGAGACCGGGTCAATCAACTCGTCATTTATGGCGACGACCCCTGTCCGGTAAGCAGCGATGAAGAGATTGTCGTCTGCGCCCGCAAGGACGAGGGCGAGCGTTACCGCATTCCCGAAACCTTGAGAAGTGGCGGTTTGGGCGACGCCAAAAACCAGGCCTGGTCGGAACGCGTCAGATCCTACGAATATGTCGGAAAATCCGGAACCAGCAGCTGCTCGCCTACCGGAGCAGGCGGTTTCACCGGTTGTACGCAAGCGCTGCTTAGTCAGGCCTATGCGGAAAAAGGCATTGATGACACGGTCAACTGGGGTCAGCTGATCGAAGAGGAACGCCAGAACCGGCTATCCCGGATCGATGCAGAATCTGATGCCGTGGAAGAGCGTGTGCTGGAAATCGAAGCCGATCGCGAAGCGCGGGAAGCAGCAGCCGAGGAAGCAAGAGACCGGCTTGATGCAAAGGACGCCGACGCGCTGAATGCGACCAACGATCTGGCCGTGCCACCGGGGGCAGATGAAACCCCCGGTCCGGATGATGAATGATTAGGCCCCGATCCTAGCTAGCCTTCCGGGCTTTTATCCACCGGTTTACCTGCGCTTCGAGCATATCGAGCGGCACAGCGCCCTGTCCCAGCACGACATCGTGAAACGCGCGCAGGTCGAACTTGTCGCCCAGTTCGCGGGTCGCCTTGCTGCGTAGTTCGCGAATTTTCAACTCGCCCATTTTATAGGCCAAAGCCTGACCGGGCCAACTGATATATCGGTTCACTTCGGCCTCGATATTGGCCTCGCTGAGCGCGGTATTGTCGGTCATGAAGTCGATTGCCCGCTGCTTGCTCCAGCCCTTGCTGTGGATGCCTGTATCGACGACTAGTCGGCATGCGCGCCACATTTCGTATGAAAGCCGCCCCATGTTCTTGGCCGGCGTATCATACAGCTCCATCTCGATACCGAGCCGCTCCGAATAGAGTCCCCAGCCTTCGACAAAGGCGGTGAAAAACGCGCCATGTTTGCGGAAGTCCGGCATATCGAGTTCCTGTTGCAACGCGATCTGCTGATGATGGCCGGGCACCGCTTCGTGAACGCTCAGCGCGGGAATTTCCCAGAAGGGGCGCTGGTCGAGCTTCGATGTGTTGACATAATAGAAGCCGGCAATGCCGACATCCGGCGAGCCGGGATTATAATATGCGGTGGTCGTGCCTTCCGCGGTCTCGGCCGGGATTTCCTTGATGCCATAAGGCAGGCGCGCCAGCTTGCCGATGATCGAAGGCATTTTCCCGTCGATGATCTTGTTCACCCGGGCGACCTTTTCCATCAGCTCTTCCGGTGTTTTTGCGTAATATTGCGGGTCGGTGCGGAGATGCTCGATAAACGCCTCGCGCGTTTCGTAACCGGCCTCCTTGGCAACTTCGACCATTTCGTTCCGGATCCGCGCCACCTCGCTGAGGCCGATATTGTGGATCTGGTCGGCAGTCTTGGTGGTCGTCGTCATCTGGCGGATACGGAAATCATAATATTTCGCGCCGCCGGGCTGGGCCGAGACGCCGGGAGCCTTGGCACAGTTCGGGGCATAGTCTTTTACATACCAGTCGAGATGCTTTTTCACCGCGGGGGTTATGACGCTGGTGATGGTACCCGCAGCTTCTGCCGCCAGCTTGTCGAACGTTGCTTCGTCTATCGTCTCTGGCCGCTTGCGTGTGAATGGCTGATAGAAACGCGATTGTTTGGCATCATCGGTGAGCAGACCGGAAATGCTGGTTTCATAGCCTTCCATCGACACGCATGGCTGAACATAGCCGCCTGCCAGTGCCTTGTTGGCGACCGTGATGGATTGATCGTTCACATGCGCATATTGCTTCAGCCGGTTGACATAGGTCTGGTAATCCTGCGCGTTGCGGAACGGCAGATTGTTTTGCATGCTGGCAAAACTCTGGTGCCAGCCGCCGCGATTGGTGAAATTGATGGTACGCTGGCCAAAGCTGTTCGCCTCAATCTGTTCGGCGAGCGTCCGGCGCAATATGCCATAGTTGGTTTTGTCGTCTTCGCTCAGCGCTGCTGCGTCGATTGCATCCAGTTTCGCCAGCCAGGTCTTTGCTTTTGCCACGCGGCTGTCTTCGGCTTCGAGACTGGCATCGCTGACCCGGCCAACCGGATCGTCGACCCCAAGAGAAGAAGCAAATTCGGGATATTGTTCCAGCTGATAGGACCAATAGTCATCAATGACCGAATGTAACGCGGTTGCTTCCCGGTTAGTCTCCATCTGGGCATAGACGGGTGGACTGACCAGCATCGCTAGCGGTGCCAGCATGGCTAAACTCGTTCTACGCATCATATTCTCCCTCAACATATTTTATAATATCTCTGGCAACTATCGTGAATGATCGGAGCTTTTAGTCAAGCATGATTTTGACGGGCGACTATCCGGGCGCGCAAATCCATGGCGCTTTGCAAGGGAATATCGACGATCCGGAGCGGCGCGGTCGTCGAGCCGCCGGCGATACCGATGGTGACCGTAGCCAAATCCAGCGGATGGTCGAGCGGCGACTGGCTGACATCAACGCTCTGCACCTTCCGGAGCAGGAGGATGGTCAGCTTGCGGCGCCACCAGCCGGACCGGACATATAATTGCCTGTCTGCAAGGGCATATTGATGATGGCGCCAATTGAGGATCAGGATCAGGACGATCGGGATGGCAAGCAGGAGTATCGCCCAATAGCCGCTATGAATGAAATGCCCTGCACCGAGGGCAGCAACCGTCAGCGCCAGCGAGACGATGAGCGCGCGACGCCACCAGAAGGCAGGATTGACGGTCTGAAAATCGAGATCGGGCGAGGCCGGCCTGATGGCGCATTCGAAAAGGATCGGCTCGATCTCGGACAGTTTCGCACAGGGGGCCGCGCTATGGTCGGTCTCGCCGCTGGCATCGCCTGCCAGTGATGTGAATTTGAGATGATACCAGCCGAAATATTCGCGGACCGGACCGCTCTGCAATATCGCGGCCTGAACCCGGTGGATCGGCATCACCATGTCGGTCAGGGTGAACAGCCCGCGCCGCCGCCGGAATCCCGGTTGTCCGCTATCGACCCGGTCCAGCCGGAAAGCATGTTCTCGGACGAATGTCCGGACGATGCCGCTGACAAAGCCTATCGTGATCAGCGACAGGATCGCGAATAGCGCCCAGCCCATCCGGACGGTCGAACTCAGCCCGTTGATCGTCTCCTGTTCCGGCAGGGCATCGATCCAGGTGCGGGGATCGAAAAAGCCGTCGGGCAGCAGGAAATCCAGATTCTGGGCCAGCGCACCGAGAATGGCGAGCAGGACGAAAGAGAAGTTGAACAGTCCGGCGATGAAGATACGCCGGTTGTCCATCGCAAATATTGGTGGAGTTTCTGTTGTGACGGGCCGGGCGTCTGCTGCGGCATCAGCAGCGATCACACCCGCTTGATAATCCCGTATTGTGTCGCGTAGTGCCTCCGCATCGGTGCGCGACAGCGCGTCTAGCTTGCCGTCTTCGCCAGCACCAGAACCGGTTTCCAGCGCCACTGTGGCAAGCCCGAGCAAGCGGCTGACAAGCTTTTGTTCGAGGCTGACATCCTGAATCCGGTCAAACGGGATCGAGCGGTTGTTGCGGTTGAGCAGGCCGCTCTTGATGCGGATTTCCCGGTCTGTCACCTGATAGGTGAAGCGGGACCAGATCAGCGTCGTGACCCCGACAACCAGCGTGACCAGCGCCAGTGCGGCGAGCGCGGTATAAGCGATATTCTGGTCGAACAGACTGAAATGGAGCACGAGGATCGCGACGATATTCCGGCTGAGCATCGACAATGATTTCAGAATGATGCTGAGCGGGTGCAGCCGCCGGAAGGCGGCGTCCGGAGCCAGCGATGGAGCTTCTTCTTCGCTCATATCATGTCTTGGCGGATATGGCCCTTGATCGTCTCGCGCATCGTTTCGGCATCGGCAGTGGCAAGGCCGGGCAGGGTGACGATGCTGTTGTGGGTCCCGGCCGTGTGCACGATCAGGGTCGAAAGGCCGAATAGTCGCTGCAACGGGCCCTGCGCGACGTCGATATGCTGAATCCGGTTGAACGGGACGATCGTGTCGGTTCGCCAGAGGAAACCGCGGAGCACCCGCAATTGCTCGTCGCCCATGTCATAGCCCCAGCGGCGATAGATGCGGTGGGGCAGGACGACAACCTGAAGAGCAACAAATATTGCCACCGGGACAAGGATCATGCCGGGCCGGGTACCCAATTGCATGTGGAGCAGAATCTCGCCGGCCACTGCTACAGCCAGCAGGACCAGCGAACGAATGATCATGTTGACCCGGATCAGGTTTTTCTGCGGCGGGTGCAGCGGCGTAAGGCCTTGATTATAGGTGCTTTGCAAGTCCGGCTCCACAGCCGAATATTGATCGGAAATGGAAGATTTGGAAGCATCTTTTGTCATGGTTCAGCTATGGCGAAACTGTGTTATCAAGGCAAGACGGATCGCGCCCGACTTCCCGCGTCGCAGAGCTATCGCGCCAGAGCGGTCTCGGCCTGTTCGATCAGGGATTTGATAATTTCGGCCACGGATTCTTCGGCTTTGACCATGCCGACCGACTGTCCGGCCATGACACTTCCATGTTCGATATCGCCATCTATGACCGCTTTTCGTAACGCACCTGCCCAAAAATGTTCAATTTGTAACTGTGCTTCACCCATTTCGATCTCGCCCGAATCCAACAGCTTGGCGACCTCGATCTGCTTGCGGGTAAATTCTTCCGTGCCCTTGTTCTTCAGAGCGCGAACCGGGATCACCGGCAGACGGGGATCGACCTGGACGCTGGTGATCGCATCGCGGGCGTTGCCGCGGATGAACGCTTTCTTGAAATCGGGGTGGGCGATCGATTCATGGGCGCAGACAAAGCGGGTGCCGAGCTGGACGCCGCTGGCGCCCATTTCGAGATAGGCGGCGATCATCTCTCCGGTACCAATGCCACCGGCGACGAAGACGGGAAGCTGGCTGGCAATCTCCGGCAATATTTCCTGTGCGAGCACCGACGTCGAGACCGGACCGATATGGCCGCCGGCCTCCATGCCTTCGATGACAATCGCGTCGACGCCCGAGCGGACGAATTTTTTGGCGAGCGCCATCGCGGGGGCAAAGCAGATCACCTTCGCGCCGGTTTCCTTGATCGCTTCGAGACTGCCCTTGGGTGGCAGGCCGCCAGCGAGAACAACATGGGTCACCGCATGTTTGCCGCAGACGGCAATCAGCGCCATCAGATCGGGATGCATGGTGATCAGGTTGACCCCGAACGGCTTGTCGGTGCGTTTTTTCGTTTCGGCAATTTCAGTGTCGAGCAAGTCGGGCGTCATCGCGCCGCAGGCTATCACGCCAAAGCCGCCGGCGTTGGAAATCGCGCTGACCAGATTGCGCTCCGATACCCAGGACATCGCCCCGCACATGATCGCGGTTTCGCAGCCGAGAAAATCGGTGCCGCGCTGCATGAGATGCTGGAGTTTTGATTGGGTCATTCAGTTTCTTTCTAAAGCCCTCTTCCGTTCAGGTGAGAGGGTTGGGGGCGGAGGCCGTCCATTATGGCTCCCCCTCCCTTAGTCCCACCCCTGAAGGCGAGGGAAAATAATCAGGCAGCCTCGTCCGCATCGAGCCCGTAAGCCGTGTGCAGAACCCGCAGCGCCAGTTCGGTATAATCTTCCTCGATCAGCACGCTGACCTTGATTTCCGATGTGGTGATCGCCTGGATATTGACGCCGCGATCGGCCAGCGCCTTGAACATCGTCGAAGCCACGCCCGCGTGGCTTTTCATGCCCACGCCCACGACCGATATTTTGGCGACATTGGTGTCGGGGATCAGGCGGTTGAAGCCGATCTTTTCCTTCGCGCCTTCCAGCACCTGCGTGGCGCGGTCAAGATCGACGCTGGGCACGGTGAAGGTCACGTCGGTTTCGCCTTTTTCGCGGCCGACATTCTGGATGATCATGTCGACATTGATCGCGGCATCGGCGAGCGGCGCGAAAATATCGGCAACCGCGCCGGGCTTGTCGGGCACGCGGGTCAGGGTGATCTTGGCTTCATTCTTGTCATGGGCGATGCCGGTGATCAGCTTCCGTTCCATATCGTCTATCTCCATTTCGTCTTCGCCGACGATCATCGTGCCGGGCAGGTCGTCGGCGGTCCTGTTGCTATTTTCATCGGTGAAGGACGAGAGCACCTGGATGCGCACGCCTTCTTTCATCGCCAGCCCGACCGAGCGGGTTTGCAAAACTTTCGCGCCGACGCTGGCCAGTTCGAGCATTTCCTCGAACGTGACTTTATTCAGCTTTTGCGCCCGCGTCACGATGCGCGGATCGCTGGTATAGACGCCATCGACATCGGTGTAGATATCGCAGCGATCGGCCTTGACCGCTGCTGCCACGGCAACTGCGCTGGTATCGGACCCGCCGCGCCCCAATGTCGTGATCCGGCCCTCTGCGCTCAGGCCCTGAAAGCCGGGAATCACCGCGATTTCTCCGCTTTGCATGGCTGCGGTCAGCGCTGTTGCATCAATCGAATCAATCCGTGCCTTGCTATGCGCCTCGATCGTACGGATCGGCATCTGCCAGCCCAGCCAGCTGCGCGCCTTTGCGCCCAGAGATTGCAATGCCACGGCAAGCAAACCCGCGGTAACCTGTTCACCGGACGCGACGACCACGTCATATTCTGCCGGATCATAGAGCGAACTGGATTCGCGGCAGAAATTGACCAAGCGGTCGGTATCTCCCGCCATGGCGGATACGACCACTGCAACCTCATGACCGGCGTCGGACTGCTGCTTGACGATCTGCGCCACCCGGCGGATGCGTTCGATTCCGGCCATCGAGGTGCCGCCAAATTTCATCACTATGCGTGCCATGCTGCTGTCGGTAAAACTTTCGATAAAAAGGGCCTGAACAGGATTGAAAAGCCTGATAAAGAGGCAGCATGACAAAGGCAAGTAGCACAATCAAACCCGACGAAGCCGCGCATTTTGGCGCACTGGCAGCGGAATGGTGGGACCCCAAGGGGTCATCGGCCATGCTGCACCGTCTGAATCCGGTCCGGCTCGCTTATATACGGGATGCGATTGACCTGCATTTTCACGCGGACTCCAGCCTGTTGAAGCCGCTTGTCGGGAAAAAGGCGCTCGATGTCGGTTGCGGCGCCGGCCTGCTTTGCGAACCGCTGGCAAGGCTGGGCGCAAAGGTGACTGGTCTTGATGCGGCGCCGGAAAATATCGCCGCGGCGCGGGCGCATGCCGAGCCGCAGGGACTGGACATCGACTATCGCAACGAGGCAATCGAGAATTTCGGCGGCAAGGACCATGATCTGGTGACCTCGCTGGAGGTCCTCGAACATGTCGATGACCCGCAGGGATTCGTTGACGGTCTCGCGGGTTCGCTGGCTGAGGACGGCCTGATGATCATCTCGACTCCCAATCGCACGGCATTGTCGAAGCTGTTGCTGGTCGAGCTGGCCGAGCGGACCGGACAAATCCCGCGCGGAACCCATCACCACGAGCAATTTATCACGCCCGAAGAGCTGGAGAAATTGCTGAACAACGCCGGTCTCGAAGTCATTGATACCACCGGTCTTTCCTACAGTCCGGCCAAGGGTTTTTCCCTGTCCGACAATCTGTCACTCAACTATCTGATGACTGTCGTCAAAGCCTCATGACCATTGTCCGGCCCTATGCGATTGGCGACAAGAATGCCTGCCTTGCGCTGTTTGACAGCAATGTCCCGGATTTCTTCGATCCGACAGAGCGGGACTTATTTGTCGATTTTCTCGACCAGCCGAAAGGTCATTATTTCTGCATCGAGAAGGCCAGCCGGATTGTCGGTTGCGGCGGCTTTGCCAGAGAAGACCGGGGGCAGGCGCGCTTCACCTGGGGCATGGTCGATCAGGCGCATCACGGCGATGGTCTGGGACGGCTGCTGACCGAGCATCGGCTGCAGGAAATTATCAGGTCCGGCGATTATAAAGAAGCCGACCTGTCGACCACGCCCAGAGTCGCTCCTTTTTTCGCTAAATTCGGATTTGTCGAAACCGGTCGCGAAAAAGACGGGTTCGCGCCCGGCATGGACAAGGTGTTGATGATCAAGCAGCTTTAGCTATCGCATATGCTCGCGCGTCAGAAATCGACTTTTTCATAATGTGGCGGCGGGGCAATCACTTCCATCCGTTCGGACAATAAAGGCCGGAACGAAGGCCGCGATTTGAACATCGCGTACCACGCTTTGGTCTGTTCGTGCCCGGCCCAGTCGATCGCGCCGAGATAGTCGGCTACGGAAATCTGTGCTGCTGCGGCAAGATCGGCGAGGCTCATCGTCGCCCCGGCGAGCCAGCTGCGGTGGTCGATCAGATAGTCGATATAGTCGAGATGGGAATTTGCGCGGCGCATCGCTTCGCGCAAAATCTTGGCATCGGGCGGTTCGCGCCGGACCAGTCTTTTGTGCATCCGTTCATGCATCATCGGTGCGGTCACATCACCGTAAAATTGCTCATCGAACCAGGCGACCAGACGCCGGATCTCGGCCCGGTTGATCGCCGTGCCATTGATCATCGGGACTTTCTCGACCGTTTCCTCGATATATTCGCAAATCGCCACGCTATCGATGAGTTGAATATCGCGCTCGCTATGCTTCATGACCGGAGTCCGGCCAGTCGGGTTCATTGCCAGAAAATCGTCGCGCTGATCCCAGGGCGATTCGCGGACAAGCTCATAGCCAACCGACTTCTCGCCCAGCAGTAAGCGGACTTTACGGGAAAACGGACATAAGGGGAATTGGTACAACTGCCACATGGGTTCGTGTTAGTCGCGAACAGGGGTTTGTGGAAGAGCTTTGATGTCCGATTTCGACATTGTTCTGGGGTCGGGTTCGGGCAGCATTATTCCGACGCATCCATGCGCCGTTTCATCCGATTACCGATAGCCTGTAGTTGTGGAAGCAGCGCGCCAAATTCCGAGGCGATGATTCCCATCATCGCGGTGCCGCGGCGCATCTCCGCTTGCGCATCGCGGTCAAAATCCAGGTCATCGCGCCGGGCCAGATCGCCCAGCGTGGCATCGGGACTGATCGCGGAAAAACCGTCATCGCCGCGCATATCTTCCGGCATCGCCTTGTCCATAGCCTGCGCAAATTGGCCAATCGGCAGGTCCATCATCGCCATCATGAAGCCCGACATCATCGAAACCATATCGTCCTGAAAGGCCGGATCATTGAGCCGTTCGACCATTTCGGAATCCGGTTGATAGTCCTGTGCTTGAGCCGGGTTGGCCAATGTCAGGGCAGCAGCGAAAACAGGAAGGGTAAAATGGCGCACGGGCGTTCTCCATCGGATGATTGTCGATGGCCTGTGGATAGCGTGGAGGGGGTGAGTCGAAGCTGAACCCCCCGATGGCACAGGGTAAACAGTTGTAACAGCGGGAAAGCCTAGTCCGGCTTATAGACGGCCAGCCGGTTGCCGGCCGGATCAAGACATTCGAATCGCCGGCCGCCGGGATAGGCAAAAATCTCTTTGACGATTTCGCCATTGGCCGCTTTGACCTGCGCCAGCGATGCTTCGAGATCGTCGGTCTCGAGCGTCGGCATCGGAACAACCGGTTCCGCTCCTGCGGCAATGCCGATCTGCACCGGCCCGCCTTCGATGGCGGCATAGTCCGGACCATAATCGGTAAAGGCAAAGCCGAAGGCCTGTTCATAAAAAGCCTTGCTGGCGGGCAGGTTGCGGGCTTTCATTTCGAGATAATTGGGAGTGATCTTGGTCATGGTATTTCCTCTCCGATTCGGTCAGGCAAGAATAAGGCGACGAAGAGATCAAAACAAGAACATTGTCCGACATCCTCCGCGACAGCTTTCTGGCTCAATATGTTCGCCGGGCCTTCCAGCTCATGGATTCACTCCGCGGCTTCCATCACCTCTTTATCCGATAAAGGATGCGCGATCCGGCTGACCATTTCCTTCGGGCAGACCTGCCAGAAGCGGTCCCGCCAGCGATCCCAATCGCGCAGGATCGATTCGGACCATTTGCTGTCGGTGGTCTTTTGATGGCGCTCGATTAGCGAATGCAGATGGCTTTCCCAATAAGCGCTGTCGAGGCGTTGCCAGATGATGCTTTCGCTATTGGCCATTTTCCCGAAATTGTCCTCGGTGTCGAGAATGAAAGCCATGCCGCCGGTCATGCCGGCACCGAAATTGCTGCCGACCGGGCCCAATATGACGGCATTGCCGCCGGTCATATATTCGCAGCCATTGGCTCCGCAGCCCTCGACCACGACATCCGCGCCGCTGTTGCGCACGGCGAACCGCTCGCCCGCCTGTCCGGCTGCGTAGAGCTGTCCGGCGGTCGCGCCATAGAGCACGGTATTACCGATGATCGTATTCTCCTGGCTGATCAGCGGCGAGCTGACCATCGGGCGGACGACGATCTTGCCGCCGCACAGGCCCTTGCCGACATAGTCATTGGCGTCGCCGAACACTTCCAGCGTGATCCCCTGACAGAGGAACGCGCCGAGCGACTGGCCGGCGGAACCGCGCAGGCGAATGTGGACATGATCCTCGTTTAACGTGCTCATGCCATATTTGGCGGTGATTTCGGCGGAGAAACGTGTGCCGACGGCGCGGTGGGTGTTGCGGACCGTATAGGTCAACTGCATTTTCTCGCGCCGTTCGAATACCGGCTTGGCGTCGTCGATCATTTCCGCGTCGAGACTGTCCGGCACTTCGTTGCGCGGCGTGTCGATGTTGAAGCTGCGCTGGTCATCCCTCGCATCGACCTTGGCGAGGATCGGATTGAGATCGAGGTCGTCGAGATGCTCCGCGCCGCGGCTGACCTGTCGCAGAAGTTCGGTCCGTCCGATGATTTCACCAAGCGAACGATAGCCGAGTCGTGCCAGTATCTCGCGCACTTCCTCGGCCATATAGGTCATCAGATTGATCACTTTTTCCGGCGTGCCGGTGAATTTTGCACGCAATTTCTCATCCTGCACGCAGACGCCGACCGGGCAGGTGTTGCTGTGGCACTGGCGGACCATGATGCAGCCCATGGCAACGAGGCTGAGCGTACCGATGCCATATTCCTCGGCGCCGAGAATAGCGGCGATAACGATGTCGCGGCCGGTCTTCAGGCCGCCGTCGGTGCGCAATTTTACCCTATGGCGCAGGCCGTTGAGGGTGAGCACCTGATTGGCTTCCGACAGTCCCATCTCCCAAGGCGTGCCGGCAAATTTGATCGAGGTTTGCGGCGATGCGCCGGTGCCGCCGGTGTTGCCGGAGATCAGGATGACATCGGCATGGGCTTTGGCCACACCAGCGGCGATCGTGCCGATACCGGCCGAGGAAACCAGCTTGACGCAGACCTGCGCGCGCGGATTGATCTGTTTGAGGTCGTAGATCAGCTGGGCGAGATCCTCGATCGAGTAAATATCGTGATGCGGCGGCGGCGAGATCAGGGTGACCCCGGGCGTCGAATGGCGCAGCTTGGCGATGAATTCGGTGACCTTGAAACCGGGCAGCTGGCCGCCTTCACCGGGCTTGGCGCCCTGGGCGACCTTGATCTCGATCTCTTCGCAGGCGCCGAGATATTCCGATGTCACGCCAAAGCGGCCAGAGGCGACCTGCTTGATCGGGCTCGAGGCATTGTCGCCATTTTCATAGGGCTTGTAGCGGCGCTTTTCCTCGCCGCCTTCGCCGGACACGGATTTCGCGCCGATCCGGTTCATCGCGATCGCCAGCGTCTCGTGTGCCTCAGGACTGAGCGCGCCGAGCGACATGCCCGGCGTGTTGAAGCGCTTGCGGACTTCGGTGATCGCCTCGACCTCGTCGATCGGCACCGGCACCGGCGCATAGTTGAACTCCATCAGATCGCGCAGATAGATCGGCTCCATCTCGCGCACGGCTTGCGAAAATTGCAGGTAGGATGAGTAGCTGTCATGCGCGACCGCCGATTGCAGCAGGTGCATCATATGCGCGCCATAAGCATGGGCTTCGCCGCCATCGCGCTGCTTGTAGAAACCGCCGACCGGCAGGCGCACCACTGCAGGCTCAAAGGCTGCCTCGTGCTTTTCCTGGGCGTTGATGAACAAAGACGCATAGCCTTCGCCGGATATCTTGGTCGGCATGCCGGGGAACAGGTCGTTGCACAATGCGCGCGACAGGCCGACGGCTTCGAAATTATAGCCGCCGCGATAGCTGGAAATAACCGCGATGCCCATTTTCGACAGGATCTTGAGCAAGCCTTCGTCGACCGCTTTCTTGTGGCGTTGTAGACATTCGTCAAAACTCAGATCGCCGAACAGGCCGCGGGCGTGCCGGTCGGCAATTGCCGCTTCCGCCATATAGGCGTTGACCGTGGTCGCGCCGACCCCGATCAGCACGGCATAGCAATGGGTGTCGAGACATTCCGCCGCCCGGACGTTGATCGATGCGTAGGAGCGCAGCCCCTTGCGGACCAGATGCGTGTGCACCGCTGCGGTTGCAATCACCATAGAGATGGCCATCCGGTCTTCGTCAATATCCTCGTCAGTGAGGAATATTTCGGTCTTGCCGGCGCGCACCGCCTGTTCGGCTTCGGTCCGGATCCGGGCCAGTGCGTCGCGCAGTTCAATGGCCGCGCCGCTGGTGCTCAACGTACAGTCGATCTGTGCCACCGCGTCGCCAAAGCCGAGCTTCAGCCGCTCCCATAGCGCGCAGCTGAGCACCGGACTTTCCAGCACCATCACGTCCTCGTTCTGGCTGTCCTGCTCGAGGATATTTGCCAGATTGGAAAAGCGCGTGCGCAGGCTCATCACGTGGCGTTCGCGCAGGCTGTCGATCGGCGGGTTGGTGACCTGTGAAAAATTCTGCTTGAAAAAATGGCTGATCTGCCGCGGCTTGACGCTGATCACCGCAAGCGGAGTATCATCGCCCATCGAGCCGATTGCTTCCTTGGCATCCTCGACCATCGGAGCGAGGATCATTTCCATATCCTCCAGCGTATGGCCGGCAGCGGTCTGGCGGCGGATCAGCTCTTCCCTGGAATAGCTCATGCTGGAATTTTCGGGTGCCGGCGGCAAGTCGTTTACCGTCTGGAAGCCCTTGACCAGATCGGCATAGGGTTCTTCCGACGCAATCCGGTCCTTGAGTTCACGATCCTTGAACAGGACGCCTTCGTCGAGATCGACCGCGATCATCTGGCCGGGGCCGAGCCGGCCTTTCTCGATGACCTGGCTTTCAGGGACCACCACCATGCCGGATTCAGAGCCGATGATCAGCAGATTGTCGGCGGTGATCGAGTAGCGCAGCGGCCGAAGCGCATTGCGGTCAACCCCGGCGACCGCCCAGTGGCCATCGGTCATCGCCAGCGCGGCAGGACCATCCCAAGGCTCCATCACACTGGCCATATATTCGTACATCGCCTGATGGGCGGGATCGATATCGGGGTTGTTCTGCCAGGCTTCGGGTACCAGCATGATCTTCGCGGTCGGCGCGTCGCGGCCGGAGCGGCAGATGGTCTCGAACACCGCGTCCAGCGCGGCCGTGTCGGAGGAGCCGGCCGGGATCACCGGTTTGATATCCTCGCTATGGTCGCCAAAGGCGAGGCTCGCCATCTTGATCTCGTGGCTCTTCATCCAGTTCTTGTTGCCGCGGATCGTGTTGATTTCGCCATTATGGGCAAGGCAGCGGAACGGCTGGGCCAGCCACCATTGCGGGAATGTATTGGTCGAATAGCGCTGGTGGAATATCGCCACCCGGCTTTCGAACCGGTCATCCAGCAGGTCGGGATAGAAGACCGACAGCGATTCAGCGAGAAACAGGCCCTTGTAGATGATCGAGCGGCAGGACAGGCTGCAGATGTAGAAATCCTGAATCTGCGCGGCGATCACCTTCTTCTCGATCCTGCGCCGGATGAGATAGAGATTCTTCTCGAATTCGCGCGCGTCCTGCCGGTCCGGCATTGGTCCGGCGATCATGATCTGCTCGATTTCGGGGCGGGTGTTCTGTGCTTTCGGTCCGATCACCGACACATCCACCGGCACCTGACGCCAGCCATAGATCGTATAGCCGGATTCGATGATTTCCGCCTCGACAATGGTGCGGCAGCTTTCCTGAGCGTTGAGATCGGTGCGCGGCAGGAAGATCATGCCGACGGCCAGCCGGTTCGGGCGGACCTTGTGACCGCTGTCGGCAATCGCATCGTCAAAAAAGCGCTCGGGCAGATCGACGTGCAGGCCCGCGCCGTCACCAGTCATGCCATCCGCGTCGACCGCGCCCCGGTGCCAGACCGCCTTCAGCGCATCAATGGCGGAGGAAACGACGCGCCGCGACGGCTTGCCGTCGGTCGCCGCGACCAGGCCGACACCGCAGGCATCAGTCTCGAATTCCGGCCGGTACATGCCTTCGCGAGCGAGCCGTTCATGCTCGGGGGTAGGGTAATGGTGGGTCATCTATATTCTCTCTTCAGCTGGATCGCGGCGCTTATTTGCGTCTGGTCCAGTCCTTCATTCGCTTAAATCCAGGCCGCTGAATTCTTCCATCGCCTTGAGCATGACATTCTCCAGTTCGACATCATGATCCGGATTCTCTTCGTTGGTCCATGCGGCTTCTATGACTTGTGTTCTCGGTTTCAGGGCCTCGATCTTGGCAAAAGCCGATGTTCCGGAAAAGCGCATCATGATTGCCTTGTCTTCCAACGCCATGGCAGATGCTGATCTTGCCGCGCTGTCGGCACCAATGGTCTGGAGGTCCTCACTGCTTATCTGGCTTTCGGCATCGGCCAACGCATCATCGATGATTTTCGAGATATCCATGTTCGATTCCATCTGGGCGTTGATCCGCGAAAAAGCAGGACTGGAGAACCATTTGGTTGCAACGGCTATTTCCTCTGCTGTCATTCCTTCGGCAAAAACTGTCGCAAGATCTTCAATCAGCGCCGGCATCGTCTCCTCTGTCTGGCGCACGGCAACCGGCAAAGCCGCATCGACCATCGCAACCGCGATGCCGGGAAACTCCTGTTCCAGTTCCTGAAAATCCGCGTCTTGCTGGATGCCATTCAGCAGCTGTTCGCGCATCGAATTTTTGATTGTCGAACTGAGCGCTACTCCGCCAACCGAGAGGCTGGTCATATGATAGGCGGCGTCGAAATGGGACGATGGATCGGAGACTGTTTCCATGGTGCCGGTCTGTTCGCTGACCGGGTCAACGGGAGCGGATTGGGAAAATGCAATCTGTCCCGGCCCGAACGGAAGTGACAGCAAGACAAAATATAGAAAATACCGGGCCATCGTTACGCGGCCTCCGCGCTATCCGGATCGGCATGGACGTCCAGTTCTTCGTCCTCGCCTGTTGTTACAGGCGGAAGATGTTTGGTGGCGTCCTCCACCTTCTTCATGATATCCGGCATGGCCTGCATCATTTCAGGCACCATGCTCATCATCGATTGCATCATTTCCGGATCGACAAAGACCATCATATAGTCGCGAGCAAATATACTGCCGGTGTCGGTTGCGAAAAAGGCGTTCATCTCGGCGAGCTGCCCGACGGTAAACTTGCGGGCGTAGATTTTGGTCAGCGCGGTACGAATTTCCGGTTCCATCGCGGTCATCAGTTTGACCATCTCGTCCATCATCACTCTGGTCGAGATTTTCATTCGTTCTTCAAAATGCGGATCTTTTTCTTTCATCAGCTCATTGAACGAGGTGTCGCCCATGTCATCGAGCTCTTCATCCTCGATGCCATAGCCTTGCAGGGTCTCTGCCACCGGACGTTCAAACATCTGGCCCATGATACTATCCATGATCTGGTCCATCGTGCCCTTCATCATCCGTTCGTAGGTGCCGAGCGGGAACAGATGGTCGACAGTGGTCCGGGCAGCGGCAAGGCGAGCGGGGGCAATCGCCGTATTTTCCAGATTGCCCGCTGTTGTGGTTATATCTTGTGCCACCGCAGGAACGCTCAAGGCCAGCGCCAGGGTGCTCGCGAAAGTTACAAATAATGTCTTCATGATCATACTCCGTTTGCGGTCTATGCCGCGACCTTTTCGGCCAATTTTTTATGTTTCAGAAACCGGTGCATATGCTCGGTCACATCGCGCCCGTCCCTGATTCCCCAGACGACCAGACTGGCACCGCGGACAATGTCTCCGGCGGCGAACACGCCTTCCATATTGGTCATCATCGACTTGTGGTCTACCCGCAACGTGCCCCAGCGCGTAACCGAGAGGTCCGGGCAATCAAACAGATTGGGCAGATCTTCGGCGTCAAAGCCGAGTGCCTTGATTACCAGATCAGCATCCACGGTAAAATCGCTGTCCGGTTCGATCTCGGGTGAGCGGCGGCCGCTGGCATCGGGTGCGCCTAGCCGCATTCTGTTCGCTCTGACCGCTGTCACATGTCCGGTGCCTTCGATCGCCTTGGGAGCGGACAGCCAGACAAATTTGACGCCTTCTTCTTCGGCATTGCGGACTTCATTCTGCGAACCCGGCATATTGGCGCGGTCGCGACGATAGAGACATTTGACCGATTTCGCGCCCTGACGGATCGACGTCCGGACGCAATCCATTGCGGTGTCGCCGCCGCCGATGACGACGACATTCTTGCCCTTGGCATTATAGCGGCCCCCGCCTGAGTCAGGACCGAACTCCGGAACATCGTCGCCAAAGCTCTTGCGATTGGAGGCGATCAGGAAATCGAGCGCTTCCTCGACCCCGGGTGCGCCGACGCCCGGCAGCTTGATCTCGCGCGCCTTGTAGACACCGGTCGCGACCAGGATGGCATCATGCTTGTCACGCAATTCTTCCAGCGTCGCGTCGCGTCCCACTTCGAAGCTTTCGTGGAAGTTGATTCCGCCGTCCTTGAGCCGCTGGACCCGGCGCATGATCACTTCTTTCTCAAGCTTGAAGCCGGGAATGCCGTACGTCAGCAATCCGCCGGCGCGGTCGTGGCGGTCATAGACATGCACGTCGTAACCGGCGACCCGCAAATATTCGGCGGCGGTCAGGCCGGCTGGTCCGGCACCGATGATGCCGATCGACTGGCCTTTGGATCGTCCGGGCTGCAGCGGTTCGACCCAGCCTTCTTCCCAGGCGGTGTCGGTGATATATTTTTCCACCGCGCCGATGGTGACCGCGCCATGACCGGAGAATTCGATCACGCAATTGCCTTCGCACAATCGGTCCTGCGGGCAGATGCGGCCACAGATTTCCGGCATGGTCGAGGTCAGGTTCGACATTTCATAAGCTTCGCGCAAGCGGCCTTCGGCGGTCAGGCGGAGCCAGTCGGGGATATGATTGTGCAGCGGGCAATGGACTGAACAATAAGGCACGCCGCATTGCGAGCAACGGGCTGCCTGTTCCGCCGCCTTGTCTGGGGCATAGCGGTCGGCAATTTCCTGAAAATCTTCCGCGCGCAGATCGGGGTTGCGCTTTTCCGGATAGGCCTGGCCCTCCTCGACAAATCTCAGCATTTTCAACTTCTGCGGGCTTTTTGCCATGCCAGATACTCGTTTCCCGTAATATATGATTATAATCAGCGGCCGTTCCCGGCGGCTATGGCAGATGGAATAACCAAAAAAGCGGCGGGAGTCACGCATATTTTAATATATAGGACAGCTTCTATGTCCTATATATATGTTTGACGTAGCCAGCTGACTGTTATGCCTTGACTACAAGTACCTATTGGTATCGTATCGGCCCTATATTTTCCTCACGACAACCGCTTGGCGAAACGCTATTGCGCGTCAAACCAATATACGGCCAAGCCAACATACGGAACGTCCATGACCTTCATTCAAATGCTGCTCCTCGCAATCGTGCAGGGCGTTACCGAATTTCTCCCGATCTCCTCTTCGGGTCATCTGATCCTCTTGCCCGTGTTCACCGGCTTTGCCGATCAGGGGCCGATGATCGACATTGCCGTACATGTCGGTTCGCTGCTCGCGATCATCACCTATTTTTTCAAAGATGTCTGGTCGCTGGGCCGGGGCGGCCTCGCAACCATCGGCATCGGCCAGGCGCCAGCCGAACGGCGGCTGTTCTGGTGGATCATCATCGGCACGATTCCCGCCGTCATCGTCGGCCTGTTCCTGAAGACCGGCGGCTATCTCGACGGCTTTCGCAGCACCACATTGGTCGGCGTCAATCTGATCGTCTACGGTATCTTGCTCGGGATCGCCGACCGGTTCGGACGGCAGGTCAAATCCTTCGAGGATCTGACGCTGAAGGACGGCATCATCGTCGGACTGGCGCAAGCCATGGCTCTCATCCCCGGTACCAGCCGTTCGGGTGTGACCATGACCGCTGCCCGTTTCCTCGGCTACACTAGGGTCGAGGCGGCGCGCTTTTCGTTCCTGCTCTCGATACCGGCGGTGGCTGGTGCCGGCGTGCTGATCATTCCCGATCTGATGGGGGCCAGCACCGAATTGCTCAAGGAAGCGCTGATCACCGGCGTGCTGACCTTTATCGCAGCACTGGCGACCATGACCTTCCTGATGCAATTTCTGCGCAAGGCGTCGATGATGGTCTTCGTTATCTACCGCGTCGCGATGGGTATCGCCTTACTCGCTCTTTTCTAGCGGCTCAGCTTGCCTTGGCGCGCGCGCCGAAGCGGCCGTGGTCGGTATATTTTTCCATCCAGCCATTTGCCACCGCAGCGAGCGGGGTCGGTGCGACGCCAAAGGCGCTCAGGCCCTTGGCCGCCGGTGCCACGACATTGTCTTTCTGCAGCATCTTATATTGATCCGACGTGATCGGTGAGCCGGGGAGCATCGCCAATATTCTGGCAGCGAAATCCGGTACGTCGACAAAAGTCCGCTCGCGCCCCGTCATCCTAGCTATCCGCCGGTTGAGATCGCCCATGCTGATCGCTTCCGGACCGCCCAGCTCAAAGGTTTGTCCGGCGTAAAGCTCGGGCTGGCCGAACGCCTCGGCGACGACATCGGCGACATCGCCGACAAAGACCGGCTGGAATTTGGTCGCGCTGCCGATGACCGGCACGACCGGCAACATCGCAATCATCGCGGCAAAACGGTTGATGAATTCATCCTCGCGGCCAAAGACAATCGAAGGTCGCAATATGATGGCGTCGGGAAAGGCTTTCAAAACCGCCTGCTCGCCTTCGCCCTTGCTGCGGCCGTAGCGTGACGGCGATTCGGTGTCGGCGCCAATCGCGGACAGGTGGAGCAAAGTGCGACAGCCCGCTTTCGCCGCGGCCTCGGCGACATTGCGCGCGCCCTCGACATGGATGCGGGTAAAATCGCCGTTCAGGACACCGACCAGATTGACCACGGCATCGCAGCCCTGGACCGCGCGGGCGACGCTGTCCGGCTTGGTGATGTCGGCGCTGGCAAATTGCGTCTGGCCGAGATTGCCCAGCGGCTTGATATGCATGGCATTCTTGATATTGCGCTCGGCTATCCGCAGCCGCGCACCGCGCGCCAGCAAGGCCTGCGCGACATAGCGGCCTAAAAAGCCGCCGCCGCCAAATATGCAAATCAATCGTCCATCAAGATCCATGTTCATCTTCCACTCGTGCCTTGGTTTCTGCGTTGCCTCTGCCCCAGCCGCGCGGTTGACGCAACAACGATTCCCCGCTCGGCATAGCATAATATGGGTCCCGCCACACCGGTTCGACAGCCGCCACGCACCGCCGACCCCCCGGGATCGCGCTTTTGCCGATATGAATCATTGACAGCAGAACCATCAAGCGGCTAATCGCCCGCCTCTATCAGGCGGCATGAAGATGATTGCCACCTGCATGGGCCCAGATGGCGGAATTGGTAGACGCGCATGCTTCAGGTGCATGTATTCGCAAGGATGTGGAGGTTCGAGTCCTCTTCTGGGCACCAGCCACTTTTAAGTGATTGAATAGCTTGATAAACCCCTGAAATCTAGGCATTAGATGCGACTGGTTGCTACAAATGTAGCAAGGAAAAACAAGCAATGTGTACCTATCTTCATGGACCTCGACAGGGCGGAATGTATTATTTCCGCCGGGGCATTCCTGCGCCACTTCGCAGCATAATCGGGAAGCGGGAGTTTTTGATTAGCTTGGGTGTAAAAGATCGCGAGCAGGCCAAGCGTATGATCCCGCAGTATACGACAGAGACACAGGCGATATTGGATGCAGCGGCTTCTCACGGCCCAGACACGGCCCCTTCACCGATGAGGGCAGCAGCTGATTTCGCCCTATGGCAAAACAAACAAGAAGCGGCAGAGTACCAATATCAACATTCCATGGAGCAAGAAGAGGCCGCGATAGCTCGTGAACCTCTTGTTTCGGCATTGGAGCAGAAGCTCAAACTGTCGGTGGATAAGCTTTCGCCAGAGGAGCAGGCCGCAAAAGACATAATCGACAATCTAAAGTTTGAACTCAAGCTATCTCAAGAAAAGCGGATGCCTGAGAGAGCGGGCGGTGAGCGGCCTGAGAACTCTAGTAACGCCAAAGGCCAGTTAAAGCAGAGCGGTGCGGCTGGCCCAGTGAGTAGCGCGCAGACGTCCATCTCAGCAATGTACGAGGGCTATGCTACACAACCGGGCTTGCGTGAGGCAACCGTTCGCCAATTTCGTTCAATCATAAATCACCTAATCAACTTTCTTGGGCACGATATAGCCAATCAGGTCAGCTCAGATGATCTAATTCGATGGCGGCAATTCTTGCAGAAGGAAGCAGCTGTCAAGGGCAAGCCTAGAAGCGCACAAACGATAAACAATAGCTATCTTGCTGCGGCTAGCGTTACGTTCGATTACGGTTTCAATGAGCGGCTAATACCAAAGAACCCGGTGGCCTTGGTCGGCAAGGTGCGAGCGGAAAAGAAGATAAGGCTTAGAAGTCCCGATTTCACGAAGGCCGAGCGTAAGGCAATATTATCAGCGTCCCTAAGCATAGATGCCGGTAGGCGAAGCGCCCAGCTCGTAGGGGCTTTACGTTGGGTGCCGTGGCTTTGCGCTTATACCGGTGCACGTGTTAATGAGATGACCCAATTGAGACGCGAAGACATCACCAAGATAGATGACGTCTGGGCAGTAGAGATAACACCGGTGGCTGGAGATGTTAAAACAGACGAGGCGCGACTGGTTCCAATCCACGAACATCTAATCGAGCAAGGGTTTCTTGAGTATATTGATGCTTGTCCCGAGGGCCCTTTGTTTTACGACCCCGACAAATCTGGAGTTGGACTACAGCGCGGTCAATACAAACGCGTAGGTATGCGACTGGCAGAGTGGGTCAGAGGCTTAGGCATAGGACAGGTTGGTGATCGATCACTGCAACCCAATCATGCTTGGCGGCATACGTTCAAGACCATTTGCCTTGAGGCCGGTATCGAAGAGCGAGCGATGGACTACATGCAAGGCCACGCGTCGAGGGGCGTGGGTCGAACCTACGGTAGCAATACCCTGCCAATGTTGCAGGTGCAATTGGCCAAGTTCCCTAGGTTTGAACTAGGATAGCAGACACCGCCCGAGTTAGTGCTTAGTCATAGACCTGCTGCGTGTAAGATTTCCGATGGCTTGGCGTCGAGTGCAGCTGCTATGCGAGCTATATTCAACATGGTGACGTTGCGTTCGCCGCGTTCGATTTTGCCCATGTGAGATCGGTCAATGCCAGCGGCGTCTGCGAGCGCCTCTTGGGACAGACCCAACGCCTTTCTCTTTGCCCGAATAGCCCCGCCAAGGGCTTTCAGAAGCTGTCCGTGATCAGTTTGTCCAGATACCCTTGCCATGCCCTCACAAGTCGCTCATAGGGCCTTATAAGACCACGGTATTTAAGACCCATTTAAGGAAGCGAGTATATGGCTGATTTCATGATCTCACTAGCTTTGGGCGGACTGTTATTCTGGTTGGTGAGGTGGCTTATTTTTAGGAAACCATTTCCGTATCCGTTATCTATTGCCGAGCAACGAAGCCTAGGTAAAATACTAACGAAACTGTCTGATGGGTTTGAGGCAATTGAGCGCACAAGGGACACTCAATATATTGGAATGCGTGGAAGCATTGATGGGCTACCGGCTAAAACCATAGCCGACCTAGAGGCTAGCGTGCTCGCACTGGGCGAGTTTAGTCCGGAAGTCGTAACCTATGTCACACTAGGACATATGAGAACGTCCACGACATTGGGTAGGGAGATCAGAGCACAAGCACAATCTCGGTTGCTTGAGATGCTAAACCGAGAAGGCTTAGCCGTACCGGCCGAAGTGTTTGCCTAACGTGCGGTAATTAGTCGATCTATCCGGCGCTAACGCCAGCCTGCCCAATTGAGCGCCGCGTTAAAGTCCGAGTGCTTGTTCCTAAGCGCCCAGACAACTTGGGGTTCATATGTGTTTAAGTCTTCTGTCACATAGCCGTCAGGAAAAGTTACCCATAGCCGCCCGGTGGGATACTGGCGCAACGTGAACTCGCCAAACTGCCTTTCTAGAAATTCGTCCGCCGCTGCCGCTTTTTCCCTCGCCAGCAAGTCGAGATGGCCAGCACGGCTGCGTTTTTTGATTGGCGAAATGCCCGCCTTCATCCGCTCGAAGTTATCCTTTCCCCTACTTAGGTGGCAGGTATAGCAAGAACGGTCTCTAACCCGTCTGCGAAAGCTCAAACACGTCGGGCAAGGCTCCCCTATGCGGATGTATTCGGACACGCCTGCCATGAAAGCCGCAAAGCGCCGGGGGTCTGCGACACGTTCCTCCAAGGCCGCTCTATATGCAAGGTCCTTTTGGCATATATCGAATTGGCGTCTGTCCAACTTACCGGCACGGGGCTGACGATGGTGGGGGATAAAGCGCGGATCGTATCTAAGCATCTGACGGCTTTCCAGGCTTTACTGCTGTGCAGGTGATAAGTAAAACGTGCCCCATGTAAAAGCCTAGCGGGGGCAGGCAAAACGATAGACGCAGGCATTTTGTCAAGATTATCTCCTATTCTATAAATAGAATAATAAATGAGATTATGCCGCCTTCGGTGAGCCGGTAAAAAGTGTTGCTAGGGTTGCGACCTTGATTTTACCTCCAGCTGTGGTGATACGACCATCGGACCCTATCTTGAGAACTCTTCCATCGATTATCACTTCAGCATCGGTGAAGGTTACTTTTGCATCATAAGATCGTGAAGTGCCTGCTATTTCGGCCCTCTGCCCTTTGTCCATCGCGCGGAGAGCCATCTTAAGTTGCGAAGCCGTCACCCTGTCTGGCAGTGAGAGAGGCTTGCCGTGTTCTGTTAGCGTAGATTGAACTTGACTAAGCTGCTTAGCACTAAGGGGTTTTGTCATAACCCCGATGCCGATAGGAAAGTGAAGGAACGACTTTTGTAGCCAAGCTACAAGCTCCTCATTAGTTTTTTGTCGGAAGCCGTAGTTCGCGATAAGATTGCAAGCTAACTGCGCGATTGCCTCACCGTATCCGTTGGGTGGTTTCCTAGAAACATTGCCCTTGTTCGATAGAAGTAAACCTGCCCTGTCTGGTTGCTCTGCTAGATATCGTTCCCCCGCTTCTCTTGTAACACGGTTTAGCTCTGCCTGAACTTGCCGCACTCGTTTTGCAGCTGGCGGGATATCATGCATCCCAATCTCCCGAAACTCGATATAACATTATAAGTGGGCCATGGCAGTCGGTTGTTTATGTCGCAAGCGAAAGCGATGGCAGGAATGTCGGGATCGATGAATTGCTAAATATACCGCTTAAGACAGATGCCGTGCGTCGAGGCTTCATATTGATCAGTTATAATCGGCTGATAGTCCTATGAACGGCAATGGCTGGGGTAGGGTTAGAAACGACAAAGGCAGAATATCGGATGCTTTAACCCGTTTGCTATGCAGGAAAATACCGAAAACCGTTATTCTCGGGTAATAGTTGCTCGATATTCTAAATGGTATCAATCCCAATGTCACAGCCTAGCAAGCAGGTTTTTAACACTCGTAGGATGCCATTTGCCCCCGCGTCTCGTCTGTATATGGCGGTCGTTAAGTGCGCTCGCTATTGCAGGCAGGGAGCTGTGCCCCGCTGAGCGTATGTCCTCAATGACCGGAGCCAGTTCCCGCGCAAAGCTGTCCGCCCCGCTCCGGATTACCGCCACAGCGTCCGCATTACCTTTTCCAGCGCGTCTTAGTGCAGCAGCGCCATTGGGATTGCCTAGACGCTTCCCAGACTTGTAGGGCGTCCCGTCCGCTTTGGTCCATGTACCGCGCGCCTTTGCCGCTTCTAAAGCCTCTTTCGTCCGCCGTCCGAT
>TARA_R110000796_G_scaffold138185_1_pt1 | contig 41305 bp, 30 predicted proteins | sample TARA_R110000796 | Tara Oceans TARA_R110000796 (sample SAMEA4397815) | marine metagenome | biome: Polar Biome; feature: [SRF] surface water layer (ENVO:00010504); material: water (ENVO:00002006), including particulate matter (ENVO:01000060) such as... | depth 5 m
TTCTAATATTTCCGTATTCATCCTTAATTTCCGAAATCAGATTCCCCTGTCTATCCCTAATAACCTTCGGTACAGTTAAATCCTTTACTTGATCATTGGCATATAGCAGCAATTTCTGTTGAAAACCCAAATAATCCGCGTTCTCGTCTGGACGGGAGACTTTTAAAATATATTCCGCTCCGTCCGTTGCATCGATCTTAAAATTAAAATCGATTTCCCCTGGCAGTGGTTTGGCCGTACCTTGAATGTTATAATTCTCAAGGGCAATTTTTATGGCCTGATCTACAGTTATTCTAATCTTGCTATATTCCATTAAATCCTTTTTTAGTCCTCGGTCAACATCAAAATAATATGGGCCGCACTCCAACTAAAGTTTTGAGCTTCCCTACCCTCTCCTGTTATAGGGTGATAATTTTCCCTAATCGATTTACCTTTTTCCAAAAGTCCAGTAGCACCATCCATTATTTGAAGAGTTGCCTTGTCCGCTTCCGTGTCGTATTCGTAATTCCGTAGTCCCTTAATCCCAAAATAAGCTTGATCCAGCCAGTTTGGTCCACGCCAATACCCATTTAGGGGGTCAAATTTGGGGTGGTCCTTGGACATGGTCTGAAAGGGGACTTTGGTAAAAAACTTTTGTTCATCCATCATCTTATCTTTTACAGCCTCCGCTTGTTCCACAGAAGCAGCCTCAGCCCATAAGGCCGTCCAACCTTCACTTCCTGCTCCCTTAATGAAATGGGAACCGTCTATACTCGTATCGTAAAACCAGCCATCCTCCTTATCATAAAATTGGTCTTGGATCATACTTTTCAACTTTGAAGCACCGGACATAAGCTCATATGCCTCTTCATTTTTACCTAAGATTTCTCCCAATTGTGCCAAATAGAGCTTTTCTGCATACAAATATGAATTCAAGTCTACACTTTCTTGATTGAGGGAATACGCTCCATGGGAATTTTTTAAAATTTCCGAGAAATCAAATCGAATTGCGTTGTCCATACCGCTTTCCCATTTTGCTGCCAAAACGGTGCCATCGGTTGAACCATATTCACATAAACCATCTTTGTCATGGTCGCGTTTGGCATACCACCAGTTATGGTATCTTATAAGCTTGGGATAGATTTCTTCCAAAAAAACATAATCCTTATCCCTCTTAATAATTTCTGCTACGGCCCAAGCTGCCAAGGGCGGTTTAGTATCCCTATAATTATGATTTTCAATAGTAGTGTCCCTGTAGATACAATCCAACACAAATCCATCATCCGTTTGATAATCGAACATAGCCCTTACTTGGTCCTTGGCAAGGTCGGGGGCAAATCGGGAAAGCCCCGCAGCATGCTTCCAGGAATCCCATGACCAAAACCCATGGAACCATTCATAATGATAGCTCGGAAACAATCCTTGATGTTTTAATTGACCTGCGGCAATACGCCAATTGTTCTGCAAGGTTAGGTGAGCTTTGGCCAATACTACGGAAAATTTATTTTCCTTGAATTGTGGTTTTTTATTTTCAATAAGTGCCTTTAGTTGACTATCTTTTTCCTGTAGCCGTGCATTAAAAATTGAGTCGAAGTTCTGGTTTTCTATTGACTTTTTTTCTTCCTCCCATGAATATTCAGGAAAAATAAATGTTTGTGCAACCACAATTTCCTTGGTCTGACCAGGGTTAAGTTCCAATTCCTGAGATGCTGTAGTATAACCTTTATCAGAGGTACTGACAACAGTAGGTTTTGGAAAAGTTATAATACCCAAGGCATTTGATTTGCTTGAACTTATTGTGAGATTATATCCTTTGGAAACTAAGTTTAAACTATTGGTCAACAAAGGGTCATTGGTCCAATTATAAGTTAGTTGCTTTATGAATTCCTCCTTATTTGTGAAAGCATATTTAATCAATGCCGTATGACCATTTAAATAAATAAGTGTACTTTTTAGTATAACCCCATCTGCTCTAAACGTTTGCTCCAAATGGCTTGAATAACTTTTCTGTTCTATTATATTTTCCTTTTTAAAATATACTGGACGCCCACCGATAACAATCCTAATCGATGCAAGCGATTTACTTGACCAAATTCCATTTTGCTGCGTCAATAGAAAAGGCCCGGAAAAGTCTCCCAAAAATTCAGTTGAATCAGATAAACCATACCCGAACCAAGCCCCTTGATCAGAAAACATCAGACCCGATTTATCCGTCGAATCTTTTGGTGTAATTCGGAAATCCAAAATGTCTTCACTGAAATTTAATGCATGGATTTGTCTGTCGCGTCCAGTTGGCTTCATAGCATTCCTACAACCAATTAACAATACTACAGCAACAAAACATTTAATTACATTTCTAAAATCCATTGTTTCAATTTTGATATAGGGGTTTAAATTTTCTTTTCATATCGGACAAGAACAAAAATTGAATTAATTTCTTTAAATAAGCCAAAAACTACCTTTACTTGACCTTTACTTGGCCTATCATTTTAACTTTTGTAAAAAGGATATCCGTTTATAATTTAGATATTTGTAACCACTAGCGCTAGTAAAACTGTATGTTCACATTCGCACATTAATTTTTACGAATAAATCTCCGCACATGAAAAAATTGACAAGACCTATTTTTATAATTCTCTTGCTCATAGGTTTCAATGTGCATTCTCAAACCAATATATGGGATGAAAATCCGAGCGATTCCCAAATAGAACTAGATAGCCTCCTATCAATACTACCATATACTAGTGGCAAGGAAAAAACACCAGTACTAAATAGGGTTGCAGAAATTTATTGGTCCATAGACCCCAACAAAACCATAGAATACGCCTATGAGGCTATGCTTTTATCCCGGGAATCCAATGATAAGGAACAAGAAGGTTTAGCGCTTATCAACCTTTGCCAAGGATATCTGTTCAATGATTTTTATGATAAGGCCTTACAATATGGATTACAATCATTGGAGATCAGGAAAGACTTGAATAACCTTTATGATCTGGCTTTTACCTTGCGTACCCTAGGATGGTTATACTTTGATATTGGTTATTTTGACAAGGCTCTTGATTACCATACGGAGACTTTAAAAATTCACGAAAAAATAGGGGATAAACAACGAATTGCCTACAGCTATAACAGTTTGGGGTTAATTCATGAACGCAAAGGGGATTGTAATTTGGCACTATCTTTTTTCAAGAATTCATTGGATTTAAAGAAAGAGTTCAATAATAAGGACAGGATTGCAGAGACCATGAAAAACATGGGTATTTGTTATCGTAAAATAAATGAACCCGACTCTGCCACAGTTTATTTGGAATCTTCCTTGGACATTTCAAATGAAATTAAGGACCAGCAGAACAAGGTCCATATTCTGAACGAACTTGCAATAGTGAATCTTAAGCTAGGTGATTTTGATAAATCTTACCGGCAATTAAAGGAGTCCAGATCCCTAATGGAGGGATTAATGGACAATAAGGAATGGATAGTTGAAAATGATAGGATTATGTCCGATTATTTTCTGGCTAAACAAGATTATAAGGAAGCATTAAATTACTTTAAGAAATATGCTGAGGGGAATTCAGAAATTTTCTCCAGCAATAAAAGCGAAAAGTTGACCGATATGCGGATTCGCTACGAAGACGAACGAAGAGCATCCCAAATTAAGCTATTGGAGCAACAAAGAAATTTGGAGGCCCAAAAAAAGAAATCATTATTAATTGGTTCTTTGTTATTAGTTATAATTGCAATTCTAATAATAGCTTCACTTTGGAATAATATAAAAAAGAAAAAAGCTATATACCAACAAAACCAAAAGCTGTCCATAGAAAAACTAAAAACACAATCGCTTTTAAGGGAGAACCTTGAGCACAAATTAGAATTTCGGATGAAAGAGCTTACAAATCTAGCTTTGTTTATATCCCAAAGAACATCTATTTACAAGGACCTTACAAATTCCTTTAAAAGCCTAAATTCTACTGATATTAATCAATTAAAAAAAGACATCAATAGACTCATAAAGGAATATACATTTAAGTTTGACTTTAATGAGGATATACAAAGATTTCATACTAACGTAGAAACGTTACAAAGCGATTTCTTATTTAGAATTAAAGAGAAATACCCTCATTTAACTGATAAAGATATTCAACTTGCCGTACAAGTTAAGCTCAAACTCAGCTCCAAAGAAATAGCAAACATTAATAATATTTCTTCGAATTCTGTTGAAATTGGTAGACATCGATTAAGGAAAAAGCTGAATATAGGCAAAAAAGAAAATCTTGTCAGTTTTCTCGAAAACATCTAAGCCTTCATAATTTAAGCACATACAACTTTACCTTTTTTCAGGAGAACAACTATTTCTCTGCAGATCCACAGATCTTGCCTTGCAGATAATTGATTCTAATATAAACCGCGACTTCCTTTTCACTTTTCAATTGTATGCATTTCCTCTCTAACCCTTAAGCAGTGGGCCTTTAAGCGTGCTGTAAAGGTCAAGTAAAGGTGATTTTTGAGGTTTTGAATGATAATAAAACAATATTTGATGAAACTAAAGCTCATGCCAAATTTTGGACTATGAGCATTGACTAACATAAACTTAATAATATGAAAAAAAAACAATCAAAAAATCAAAACCATCGTTTTAACGGTCTGTTTTACTTGCTTTTTATGCTTGCTTCGTTCGGGTTTACCACTAGATCCCTTGCACAAAGCACCGTTGTAAGCGGAACTATTACAGATAATACTGGGGTAGCACTGCCAGGTGCCTCTGTTATCGTTAAAGCTAATCAAACCATTGGGGTACAGTCCGACTTTGACGGCAACTATACCATCGAGGTACCTGGACCGGAAACCACATTAGTTTTTAGATATCTTGGTTTTGTTACCAAGGAAGTTTTTGTGGGCAACCAAACGGTAATAAATGTAAATCTGGAGGAGGATGCACAAAGTTTGGAAGAGGTGATTTTGGTAGGTTATGGCACCCAAAGACAAACCGAGGTAACTGCTGCCATTTCCTCTGTAGATGTGGCCGAAATCCAAAAAATTCCAACAGCGGATGTTGGAACCTCCCTTCAAGGGCAGGTTGCAGGACTCAATGTTTCTACTGCTACGGGAGCCCCTGGAGCGGATCCTGTTATTCGCGTAAGGGGACTAGGGACTATAGGAAACAACAACCCTTTATTTGTTATAGACGGAATACCAGGGGAATTGTCCTATCTAAATCCAGCGGATATAGAGAACATCAGTATCCTAAGGGATGCATCAGCAGCTACCATTTACGGCTCCAGAGCATCCAATGGAGTAATAATCGTAACCACAAAAAGGGGCAAAACAGGAGAACCAAGAGTTACCGTTAATTCCTATCTAAGTACACAATCCGTAAAGAACAATGTGGATGTGGCCAATAGGGATCAGCACAATCAAATAAAGTTGGAAGCGTATTCCAACGTTGGTGAGACCCCAGCACCCTATCTAACCGGTAATCAACAATTTTCCGATTCAAATTGGGTTGAAGCCTACTTGCAAAATGCTTTTGAGCAAAAACACGATGTGGGAATTTCCGGTGGAACGGAGAAAATGAAATACAGTTTCTCTGGCGGTTACTTTGAAAATTCCGGGACGGTCATCAATACTGGATTTGATAGATTGAGTACTCGTTTTAATATGGATTTTCAATTGCTCAACGATCGTCTTAAAATTGCTCCCGGCATTAGTTACACTAGGGAAAACACCAAAGGTATATTTGAGCCCATTGGAAGTGGAAACGCAAGTTTTTCACCGTTTTTGGACATTTATTCCCAATTACCCCACAAGGCCATATATGATCCAAACTCCACAAATGGATTTGCCACGCCAGCAGCTGGACTAGGATCTGGAAATCCTATTGGGACAACAGAATTGGAGGACCGCAAAAACCAGGATGACTATATGCAATTCAATGTTGCAGCTACACTTCAAATCATAGAAGGCCTAAGCTATCAATTTCAATATGGTGCGAACATAGAAAATACACACTTCTCAGATTTTATACCAACATATAACTTTGGCCCACAGGCAGTAAATGAAAATCCGTTCCTTACCGAAACGAGATCCAGAACAACCAGTTGGACTTTAAACAACACTTTAAATTATAATAAATCATTTGGGATGCACGACATCGATGTACTGTTGGGTATTTCCAGAGAAAAAAGTGAGTTTAGATCTGTAGGCGGAAGTAACAATGAACTTGCCTCTGACCAACTATTGGCATTGAGTGCAGGTATAGGAGACGAATCTTCCTATGGATTTAATTCAACAAATTCATTACAATCCTATTTTGGAAGATTAAGTTATGACTTCGACAACAAATACTATGTGCAGACAAGTGTAAGACGCGACGGATCTTCCCGATTTGGCAAAACCAATAAATATGGAACATTTTATTCCGTATCCTTGGGATGGGCAGTACATAATGAGGACTTTTTCTCTTCCGACCTGATCAGTATGTTAAAGCCAAGGTTTAGCTATGGAACTTTGGGGAATCAACTTATCCCAGAGCATTTATTTCTATCCAGGATTGCATCTGGCGGGCAACAGCTAAACTATCCATTTGGTGAAGGCGCCAGTCAGCCCATAGTTGTGGGTGCCATTAGTACTTCATTACCAACCCCGGACATAAGATGGGAAGAAACGGCAACAACAAATATCGGTTTGGATATTGGGTTCTTACAAAACCGTATTAAAGGTTCCTTTGATTATTTTATTTCCAAAACTTCTGATATGTTGGTATCGGTGCCAATTCCTGCCAGTTCAGGTATTACAACTTTCCCCTTGACCAACGGTGGTAATCTGGAAAACAAAGGTTGGGAATTCTCGACTACTTATAGCAGTGAAAACAATAAGGATTTCTCTTATGATATAACTGCGAATATAAGTGGTTCCAGAAACAAGGTAACAAAACTTGGAGTTGCCAATGAATCCTTTACTGATGGTTTTATTGAATTCAACAATTTCCCGACTACGCGCACAGAAGTTGGAGGAGAAATTGGAAGGTTCTATTTATTTAAAGCTGATGGCATTTTTCAAAATCAGGCAGAAATTGATGCACATGCTATACAACCCAATGCTGCTCCCGGGGATTTAAGATTTTTGGATACTTCTGGGGATGGTACACTGGATGATGATGACAAACAGTTCTTGGGCAGTGGTCTTCCAGATTTCGAATATGGGATAACCCTTACTGGTCGCTATAAAAATTTCGATGCCAGTATGTTTTTTCAAGGTACACAAGGAAATGAAATTTACAACGGTGTAAAAATGTGGTTGTACAGAACCGATAGACAAAATATGTCTCCAGATTTATTAAATGCCTGGACACCCCAGAATACCGGAAGCTCTATTCCTAGAAATGCCTTTGGAGATCCTAACAACAATATTCGCCCTTCCAGTTACTTCTTGGAAGACGGCTCCTATTTTAGGTTAAAGAACATTCAGATAGGATATACCATGCCGGAATCGGTAATTAACAAATTGACTATTTCCAAAATGAGGTTATACCTTACTGCTAATAATGTATTTACGGTTACTGACTATTCTGGTTTCGATCCAGGACTTGGAAATGGAGGCACATTTACCAAGGGAGTGGACAGAGGATTTTACCCACTATCCAAATCATTTATTTTAGGTATAAACCTATCGCTTTAATGGACAGCATTAAATTTTTAAAAATCACGATAATGAAAAAAAATAGATATATACTGATTGCTTTTTTAACTATAAGCTCATTGATATCCTGTAGCGACGATTTTATAGAAGTGGCCAATAAGGAAACCTTGACCGATTCCAGTTTTTGGCAAACCGAAAGCCACGCCTTACAGGCGCTTACCGCAACTTATGGTGCCTTACACGGTGCCGATGGAAGCAAATGGACCTTTTTTGAAGAAATCTATGTTGCAATGGCATACCGCGGTGATGATATAATAAACAATACAGCAGAAACTTACGGGAGAACTCTTGCTAGTTTTAGCAATACCACAGAAGAAAGTGGGCCATATAACATTTGGAAAGCGGCCTATACGGGCATTGGCCGTGCCAATCAAATTCTGGAAAAAGTACCAGAAATGGAGGCCCTGTCACAGGAAACTAAGGATGTGATCGTAGCCGAGGCAAAATTCTTGAGAGCTTATTATTATTTTTGGTTGGCCACAGGGTTTGAAAACGTACCTCTTTTGACAAATTTTGAGGTGGATTTGGATAATTTATTTCCAAACCAAGCTTCTAAAACCGAGGTTTGGACACAAATAGAAAAGGACCTCGCAGAGGCAGAACCAAAATTGTTGTTAGATCACCCTACAGAATGGAAAGGTAGAGCTACCCAAGGTGCGGCCAAAGCACTGTTGGGCAAGGCATATCTATTTCAAGAGAAATGGGGCGAAGCGGAATCAAAATTGGCAGAAGTTGTGGGCATGGATTATGATCTACTTGATAACTACGCAGATAACTTCAATGGGAATTCAGAAAATGGGCCAGAGAGTATTTTTGAAGTACAGTTTTCAGGTGATCGTTCCAATGGTAATGATGAACGCCAAGTTTTCAATTTTGAAATTGCCCCTGCTGCATTTGGTGGTTGGGAACTTTTATTTCCATCGCAGTGGCTTGTAGATGAAATGAAAACCGATCTCGATGCCAACGGTGACCCTAGTCAGCGGGTTTATGAAAGTATTTTCTTTGATGACCCCAATTCTGAAATGTACAGTATGGAAGCTGGAGAAAACATTCCCTACAGTGATGTGGCCTCGGATTTAAACCATCCAAAATATTTTAAAAAATACTCTTTCAATGCCGATGAAGACTTTTACAATGGCACTAATATTACTATCATCCGTTTTGCAGATGTGCTTTTAATGTATGCAGAGGCCTTAAATGAAAACAATAAGACTCCCGAAGCTATAATCGAGATAAATAAGGTAAGGGCCAGGAGTAATGCGGTTCCTTTGGGCAGCATGAGTAAAGAGGCATTAAGAGATCAGATCAGGCACCATGAACGTCCTGTAGAATTGGCCATGGAGTTTGGTATACGTTGGTTCGACCTATATAGATGGCAGCGTGGGAGTACTGCTACCGAATCCATCAAAACCACTTTGCTAAACCATGGCAAACCCAATGCGGACAATTTTACCGATAAGCATATTGTATACCCAATACCTTTGCAAGAATTGAATATCAATTCAAACCTTAATCAAAATGCAGGCTGGTAACAAAACACAATAATGAGTTGATTTTGAGTTAGTTTTTTTTGACGTGAACGCCTAAAGGTTTAATTATCTTTAGGTGTTTACATTTTATCCCTGTAGTAAAAACCTATTGAAGATGGAACCATATTTTAAAAATTTTAAATTCTATATTGTATTGTCAATGATTTTTGCGTTGCAATCCTGTAAATACGGGATAGAAAACAAAACCGAGGTAATTGAAATTGATGAAAAGACCTTGTTCTCCTCAATCCCGGCAATGGAGACAGGTATACAATTCATAAATCATATTCCTGAGAGCGCTGCTATGAACAGCATGGTCTATGAGTATTATTATAACGGTGGAGGTGTGGCAATCGGTGATATTGACAATGATGGGCTACCCGATATCTATTTTACCGCCAACCTTGAGGAGAATAAATTATATAGGAACAAAGGTAGTTTTGAGTTTGAGGACATTTCCAAAAAAGCAAAAGTAGAAGGAACATTTGGGTGGACCACAGGTGTTACTATGGCAGACGTAAATGCCGATGGCTGGTTGGATATCTACGTGTGCAAGTCGGGTAAGGGCAAGGAAGAAAACAGGGAAAATCTCTTATTCATAAATAATAAAAACGGCTCCTTTACCGAGGAAGCGAAGAAATACGGACTCAACTTTTCTGGTTATAGTACCCAAGCCTCCTTTTTCGATTTTGACAAGGACGGGGACTTGGATATGTTTTTGTTGAACCACAATGTAACTCCGATCACCACCAATAATCCTGAAAACTTCAAGCTAGAAAAGAACTACTTGTCCGGTGACCGATTATTCCGAAATGACCAAGGTAAATTTATTGATATTTCCAGTAAAGCCGGTATTTTAGGGAATTCACTGGGCTTCGGACTAGGGGTTTCCATAGGGGACCTAAATCAAGATGGATGGCCAGATATATATGTTGCCAATGATTATATAGAGCAGGATTACTTATACTACAATAATGGAAATGGAACATTTTCCGAAGGCCTAAAACGATCAATGGGACATACCTCCCATTACTCAATGGGGACAGATATAGCCGATTTTAACAATGATGGCCTTTTGGACATTATTTCACTTGATATGGTGGCAGAGGATAATTACGGGATAAAAACCAGTATGAGCGGAATGAACCCAAAGGCTTTTCAACATGCCGTTAATAATGGGTTCCATTATCAGTATATGTACAATGCCTTACAAATGAACAATGGCAACGGAACTTTCGGAGACTTGGCCCAATTAGCCGGAATTTCGAATACAGATTGGAGTTGGGGTCCCCTTTTTGCCGATTTCGACAATGATGGGCTAAAGGACCTATTCATTTCCAACGGACTCAAAAGGGATTTCCGAAATAATGACTTTAGAAAATACAAAATTAAGCGCTTAGAGGAGGCCAAAAAAAATGGTGAGAATATGGCCCAAGTGATAGAGGAACTGGTAAATAAAACACCGCAGAGGAAAACCCACAACTATTTTTTCAAAAATAATGGCGACTTAACTTTTGAAAAAGCAATGACTCATTGGGGTGTGGACATACCAACTTTTTCCAACGGGGCGGCATATGCGGATCTAGACCTAGATGGGGATTTGGATTTGGTTATCAGCAACATCGATGAAGAAGCTACGGTTCTAAGAAACAATTCTATAGCAAACTATCTACAATTTCAGTTTGAAGGAAATGACCAAAATCCATTTGGAGTGGGCACTAAAATCCTATTAGAAACTGATGAAGGTCTTCAAATTGCAGAAAACTACCCCACAAGAGGCTATCAATCCGCGGTAGAGCCGGTACTGCATTTCGGATTGGGCCAATCTAAGACCATAAAAAATGCCATCGTTACGTGGCCAGATGGGAAAAGTGAAACAATAACGAATCCGAACATAAATCAAAAAATAAGGGTAGGATATAAGAATGCGGAAAGCGTTGATCAAAACCCTAAAAGCAGTATATCGCCAATTTTTAAAGATATCACAGAAGTTGTTAAAGTTAAGCATGCACATATTGAAAATGAATACGATGACTTTTCCGGTGAAATTCTCCTTCCCCACAAAATGTCCCAATTTGGTCCTGCCCTTGCCGTTGGGGATGCAAATAATGATGGCCTGGAGGATTTTTTCATAGGTGGCGCTAAGGGTTACGCTGGCGGTATTTATCTACAAAAGGAGAATGGAACTTTTGCATCTATGAATCCCAGTGCTTGGATCATGGAAAAGGAATACGAAGATGTGGATGCCCACTTTTTTGATGCCGACAGTGATGGAGACCTAGATCTATATGTAGTAAGCGGCGGAAATGAATGGGAAGCCAATAGCAATATGTATCAAGACCGACTTTATCTTAATAATGGTGGACAATTCAAAAAATCGACGGATAGACTTCCCAAAATGAGTATTAGTGGCAGTACTGTAAAACCTTTCGATTTTGATGAAGACGGTGATTTGGATCTATTCGTCGGCAGCCGCATGTTTCCACAAAAATATCCCTACGCCCAGACCAGTAAATTATTGGAAAATGTTAATGGTATTTTTAAGGATGTTACTCTAGAAAAGGCACCTGCCCTTGAGGATGCAGGAATGATCACCGATGCCATATGGACGGATTATGACGGAGACAATAAAACAGATTTGATTTTAGTTGGGGAATGGACTGGCATTAAATTCTACAATTATAAAAATGGACAATTTGAGCTAAATCCAGACATTTTACCTCAAAGCAAGGGATGGTGGAATTGCATTGAAGCATCGGATATGGATGGTGATGGGGATATCGATTTCGTGGTAGGAAACTTGGGATTGAATTCCAAGTACAAAGCCTCCAAAAATGCCCCTTTTGAAGTGTACTCCACAGATTTTGACGATAATGGCACGAATGATATTGTTTTGGGATATTATGATCAAGGAGATTTATTTCCCTTACGAGGCCGTGAATGTTCCTCCCAGCAAATGCCTTTTATAAAAGAAAAATTTCCAACGTACGATAGTTTTGGTTCGGCCAAACTTCATCAGGTATATGACAAAGAAAAATTAAAAGAAGCCCTGCATCTGAAAGTCATTTTATTTGCATCTGTCTACTTGGAAAATTTAGGGAATGGTCAGTTCAATAACCATAACTTGCCCAATGAGGTACAGATATCGGCCATAAATAATATCCACATTCAAGATTTTGATGGCGATGGAATAAATGATATCCTGGTTGCAGGGAACTTGTACCAGACAGAGGTAGAAACCCCTAGAAACGATGCCAGTATAGGTATGATCCTAAAGGGATCGGGCACATCGATGTTCACGCCCGTGCCATTTTCTAAAAGTGGACTTTTCTTAAACGGTGACGTCAAGAAAATTAAGGCTATTAGAATTGGGAATGCACAAAATTCTTCTTACTTGGTTGCCAAGAACGATGATTCCCTAAAATTGATCGGCATTCGCTAAAACATTTCCAGAAAATAGTTTAGGGAAGGGTTTGTATTGTTTTTTTTCCATGCAGCGAAAAGTTCTGTCTTATAAGGAACCTGGTCCAGTTCCAAATATCTTATCCTATAATTATGCTCATCACGTAGCGAATTGGGAACAATGGATATTCCCATCCCATTTTCCACTAACTTAAATATTGTAGGACCGTGAATTGATTTGTGTGAAATTCGTGGGCTAAATCCATAATCGGTGCATAAATTCTGAATCTGCTGAAAATACATTGGACTATTTTCATTGGGAAAAAGGATAAAGGACTCCTCAGACAATTGCCCCATATTTTGAAAATTATCCTTGGTAATAGCATGATCCTCGGGCAAAACCAAGGTAAAATTTTCCTGGTAAACAGATTTGATCATCAGCTCCGATGATACCCTATTGGAACGCATGAAACCAATATCCAATTGTTCCTGTTCCAGTGCCTTTATCTGTTCGGTATTTGTAAGTTCCTCCAAATAAAAATTAATCTTGGGATGTGTGTTTCCAAACCTCTTGATAATGGTAGGTAAATACATCTGCATGGCAGAACCTACAAATCCAATTTTCAATTGTCCCATTACTCCTTCCTGGGACAACTGCCAACGTTCCATAGAATCGTCCAACTGTTTCAGTACTAGCTGTACCTCCCTTACCAAAATTTGTCCAGGCCTACTAAGGGCCACCTTTCTATTGGTTCTATCAAATAACGAAACTCCCAAAATTCCTTCCAACTGCTTTATTTGCTGACTAAGGGCCGACTGCGAAATATAAAGGATTTCGGCAGCTTTTCTATAATGCAAGATTTCGGCCAACACCAAAAAATAGCGTAGCGAACGAAGTTCTATTTGATTAGTAATACTTATCATTTGAGAAGTAATAAGAATTGTTAAAGATCAAAAGTACGATTAAATTTGTTCTCCTAAAAAACAATAATACTATGGAAACCAAAAGCAATAAAGACTTGGATACAATTTTGAATGCCCTGTTTATTCCATATATGGAACGAGTTCCAGATGTCCAGAAAATAAGTAAAGCCATGATTTCCCATGGCATTATTAAAGATGAAAGTGAGATAGTAAACGATCATATCGCTTTTCGGACCCTTGGTATTCCCCATTTGGGAATAGCTTCTTTCGAAAAAATATTCTTGCATCACGGATACCAAAAAAGGGACTATTATTATTTTGAAGGAAAGAAATTGGATGCCTACTGGTATGCTCCACCTGCAGACAATTATCCACGAATTTTTATGAGTGAACTTAGGGTTTCCGAACTTTCAGAGGAAGCTCAGAAAATAATTAAAAAGTATACCCAGCATATTGCTAAAGACCCAGTGGATGATATTGACCTGAACGACCCCAAAGAAGTTGGCAAGGTTTTTTATAAGCCATTATGGGAAATGCCCAGTTTGGCAGATTATAACACCCTTGCAGATGAAAGTGAATATGCCGCCTGGGTAATCTATAATAGGTATTATCTGAATCATTATACCATAAGCGTCCATGATCTTCCGGAAGCTTATAACTCCATAGAAAAATTCAACGCTTTTTTGGAGTCCTTTGATATAAAATTGAATACCTCTGGGGGCAAGATAAAAACAAGTAAAGACGGACTATTAAAACAGAGCAGCACTATCGCCAAAATGGTAGATGCAGAATTTATGAACGGTGAGAAAGCCGAAATAGCAGGAAGCTATGTGGAATTTGCGGAACGCCTTCCTTTACCGGCATATCAGGATGGTAAGACAATAAACTTTTCTAGAATACAAAGGCGGGATGGATTTGAATCGGCCAACGCCGACAAAATATTTGAAAGTACTTATAGAGAACAGACTAACAATGTGTAAATATGAATGAAGTGATAAAAGATCTTGGGTTAAAAACACCTTTTTACAGTGGAAGCAGTGGACAGAAAAATTGGTTGGGAAATGGTGTCAAAACCAATATAAAGTCTCCAGTAGATGGCCAACTTATTGGGGAAGTAACCTTTGCTGATAACAAAGATTATGAACGACTTATGGCCGAAGCTCAAATTGCTTTTCCCATTTGGAAGGCCATGCCAGCGCCGCATAGAGGCGAAATAGTAAGGCAATTTGGGGATGCCCTGAGACAGGAAAAGGAAAACTTGGGAAAGTTGGTAAGCTATGAGATGGGCAAGAGTCTTCAAGAAGGCTATGGAGAAGTTCAAGAAATGATCGATATATGCGATTTTGCAGTTGGGCTATCCCGCCAATTATACGGGCTACAAATGCATTCGGAAAGGCCTGGGCATAGAATGTTCGAACAATGGCACCCTTTGGGGGTAGTTGGCATAATCTCGGCATTTAATTTTCCGGTTGCAGTTTGGGCATGGAACGCTGCCATTGCTTGGGTTTGCGGAAATGTATGTATCTGGAAGCCTTCGGAAAAAACACCTTTCTCGTCTATGGCCTGCCAAGAAATATTTAAAAAGGTCCTTTTAGCAAATAATCTTCCCGAAGGTATTTCCAACCTCATCATTGGAGATAGTACCATTGGAAAATCTATGGCTGCCGATCAGAACATAGCACTAGTTTCAGCTACCGGCTCTACTAAAATGGGTAAAAGTGTAGCCGAAACTGTGGGAAGGCGTTTGGGAAAATCCATTTTGGAACTAGGTGGCAACAATGCTATTATCGTAGCGGAGGATGCCGATCTAAACCATGCTGTTCCCGCCATCGTCTTTGGAGCCGTTGGAACAGCTGGCCAACGTTGTACCTCTACAAGACGTTTGATCGTCCATGAAAGTCAATACGAATCCCTTTTGGAGAAACTAAAACAAGCCTATGGACAGCTGCGTATAGGTGACCCCTTGGATCAAAAAAATCATGTAGGGCCACTAATTGATACCATGGCAGTGGAAGCATATAAAAATACTGTAAGAACAGCCCAGGAACAAGGGGGCGAACTTGCTCATGGAGGTCAAGTACTGGAAGGTGAAAAGTATACTTCTGGATGTTATGTAATGCCCACTATTATCAAAGCCAAAGCAGATATGGCCATGATGAAACAGGAAACCTTTGCTCCAATATTATATGTTACCTCCTATAAAGATCTGCATGAAGCAATTGACATCCAAAACAATGTACCCCAAGGACTGTCCTCTTCAATTTTTACCCTGAATATGAGAAAAGCAGAGACCTTTTTGTCACACTCAGGTTCCGATTGTGGGATTGCCAATGTTAACATTGGTACCTCCGGTGCGGAAATTGGCGGAGCCTTTGGCGGTGAAAAAGAAACGGGTGGTGGCCGTGAAAGTGGTTCCGATTCCTGGAAAGCCTATATGAGAAGACAGACCTGTACGGTAAACTATAGTACAGATTTACCATTGGCACAGGGGATAAAATTTGATTTATAATCTTTGGAAATCAATTAAAGTAAACGTCAATTCTATAATTGACCAGAGTGTCCTGTTTTTGTATTAATAACATCAACAGGACATTTTATCTGCGCAATAAAAATCATGATGTGCATGTCCATCACAATATTTCTTAATATCAATGGATTCTGGAATTATTTCCTGTAGATTCAATACTCCGAATAACAATAATTTCAATTTTCCAACTATTTTCATATAACTTGTTTTTAATTAAGAACTTTTGCTATTTTTTCCCTTAACACACTATCAGAAGTCAATCCAACTACTCGATCTACTATCTCCTCATTCTTAATAAAGAATAAGGCCGGAATACTTCTTACTTGAAATTGTGAGGCTAATTCCTTGTTTTCATCGATATTTACTTTTTGAATTTCAACACTTCCTTTGTACTCTTCCGAGAGTTTTTCAACGACAGGCAATAATGCCTGACATGGAGGACACCAGTCCGCGTAAAAATCCAATAATGCAGGTTTTTCCTTTGCTATTAAGCTATCATAATCCTTCTTGTTTTCTACTTTTTACATAATTAATTTTTTAAGATTAAAGTGCAAATTTATCACAAGGGATAGGGTGAATGTTAGGCAAGAAATCCTCCTTGATTGGCAAAACTTCCCTACTGGAAAAAATATACATTAAGAAAGTTATAGTAGTTTAATACCCAATATTATAACAGCCAAGAATTTATTGGCAACCTCAAATGTTTTAAAACTATCCACCCTTTTATTGTATTGAACTAGAGCATTTCCTTATACAATATTAGTTCTAGAACTGATGACTTCCTTAAAATTTGCTGTAATTTTAGTGTTTGTTAATTTCTTAATGCACTGGTTTAATGGTAGGCAGAATTATTTTTTCTGATTTTAAGATATATGCCCCTTAATTATGTATATCATTACTGGAGCACTATTCCTATTATTTAGAATACCGTTAAATAAATGATCTGTTAGAGGAATTATGGAAAATATTATAGGTGCGTAATTCGGTGAGTAATTGCTTAAACAAAATTTACAAATAACGGATAATCAACACTTAAGGTAATGAGTTGCAGTTCCTCTTTCTCCGCTGAAAAGCCCCGTAGACCAATGTTTACGGGGCTTTATTTTTGTGGGTGACAGATTAGGTGAAAGTGTTTAGGGCTTAGCTTGGACGCTAGAGTTCAATTGTTCTGCTTATGTATAGGTTTTAATTGTTGTACAAAAGAAGATCTATCCATAATTTCTTGTCAGGTCAATTCAAATGAACTCAATGGAACAAAACAATTATTTTTTCTATGTGTCGGGACACATAGATTTTACCTTCTCCAATATATCTGCTCTCACAATAAAAGAATAATTTTCTTCATCCATCAAATAATTGAGATATATTTGATTTATACATCAGTAAAAAATTAAGAATTCAGTGAAACTCCACGTTAAAAATATGGTTTGTAATCGCTGTATAATGGTGGTGAAATCAGTGTTCGACAAACTGGGTTATTCCCCTTTGTCCATAAATCTTGGTGAGGTTGTGCTTGCCAAGGAACTTTCGGTTCAAGAAAAAGTAGATATAACAAAGGAACTTGAAAACTATGGTTTCGCTATTATTGATGATAAAAGAAGTAGGTTAATAATCAAAATAAAAGCCTTAATCGTTGAATTGGTGCATCAACATAACAACGATATCAAAACTAATCTTTCTACCCACTTGAGCAAGATGCTTCATCATGACTATAATTACCTCTCCAATCTTTTTTCAGAAGTTGAAGGCACTACCATAGAGAAGTACTTTATTGCTCAGAAAATTGAAAGGGTAAAGGAATTGTTGGTATATGACGAACTATCATTGAGCGAAATCGCTTTTCAGTTAAATTATTCCAGTATAGGGCATTTAAGCAATCAATTCAAAAAAGTAACAGGACTTACTCCCAGACACTTCAAAGACGTTAAATTAAATAAACGCAAACCCTTGGACGAGGTGTAATGTTGTAAATAATTTCCATAAAAGTGTAATTTTTATCACCCCTTTAAAGGCCAACTTTGTATTGTAATTTTAAATACAAATATTATGGCAACTTTAGCAGCTAAGCCAATGTATATTCCATTAGAAGGGGTGGAAAGTGAGCATTGTGCCCTTATAGTGGATAATGGTTTAAAAAAAGTAAAAGATATTGAAGCCCACAAAATAGAGATTAATAATAAACGGGCTATTATAGAATCAACCAAAATGAGCTCCGCTGTTCCCGAGGTAGTCAAAACCATTCGGGATCTAGGATATGAGGTTACCACGGTAAAAACAACATTTCCCGTGTTGGATATGACATGTGCAGCCTGTGCAATAAGCGTTGAGAGCATTATAAAATATTTGGACGGGGTTGTGAATGCTTCGGTAAACTTTGCTACCGCAACGGTAAATGTGGAATATCTTCCCAACACTGTTATACCCGCCGATCTTAAAAAAGCTGTTCAGTCTATAGGCTATGATCTATTAATTGATGACAACGAAAATGTTAATCAAACTTTGGAGGAAATTCATGACAAGAAATTCCATGACTTAAAATGGCGGACTATAAAAGCAGGACTTTTCTCGATTCCAGTTGTTGTTATTGGGATGTTTTTCATGGATATGCCATATGCCAATTATATTATGTGGGCATTGTCTACCCCTGTTATTCTCTGGTTTGGTAAGGACTTTTACATAAACGCATATAAACAAGCAAAACACCGTTCTGCCAATATGGATACTTTGGTTGCATTGAGCACCGGAGTGGCCTATGTTTTTAGTGTGTTTAATACCTTGTTTTCTGATTTTTGGCACGCACGTGGCGTACATGCCCATGTATATTTCGAAGCGGCTGCAGTGGTTATCGCATTTATACTGTTAGGTAAACTTTTGGAAGAAAAAGCCAAAGGAAACACCTCTACGGCCATTAAAAAACTAATGGGCCTCCAACCAAAATCGGTTACTGTGATCGATTCTCAGGGAAATCATATTGAAACGCCTATAGGGGATATTATTCAGAATACGGTAATATTGGTTAAGCCTGGAGAAAAAATAGCTGTGGATGGAACCGTTATTTTAGGAAATTCCTATGTAGATGAAAGTATGTTGAGTGGTGAGCCTTTGGCGGTTTTAAAAAAAGAAAATGACAAGGTTTTTGCTGGGACAATTAATCAAAAAGGCAGTTTCCAATTTAGGGCAGAAAAAGTAGGATCCGAAACCATGTTGGCCCAAATCATTAAAATGGTACAAGATGCCCAAGGTAGTAAGGCACCTGTTCAAAAACTGGTGGATAAAATTGCGGGTATTTTTGTTCCTGTCGTAATAGGCATTGCCTTGATAGCTTTTGGCTCCTGGATTTTATTTGGTGGCGACAATGGCTTTACCCAAGGCTTATTGGCCCTTGTTACAGTACTTGTAATAGCTTGTCCCTGTGCCCTTGGTTTGGCCACACCAACCGCCATAATGGTAGGTGTAGGTAAAGGGGCCGAAAAGGGTATTTTAATTAAAGATGCGGAGAGCCTGGAGCTGACAAAAAATGTGAACGCCATTGTATTGGATAAAACCGGAACAATTACTGAAGGTAAACCAGTTGTAACGGATATGGCCTGGCTCTATAATAATGATAGCTACAAGGAAATACTGTTCAGTATCGAAAAACAATCTGAACATCCTTTAGCTGAAGCTGTAATTAATCATCTTGGAAACGTTTCCACCGTTCCCATTTCAAATTTCGAAAGTGTTACCGGTAGAGGAGCAAAAGCCCAAATGAACAATACAACCTATTTTGTCGGTAACCAAAAATTTATCATTGAGCAAGCCATTGAAATTTCTTCTAAGTTATTGGATACGGCCATTGAGTGGAGTGCAGAATCCAAAACAGTAATTTGGTTTGCCAATGCCGATGAAGCCCTGGCAGTTGTGGCAATAGCAGACAAGATAAAAGATTCTTCCATTGAGGCGATACAGCAGTTTAAACAGTTAGGAATTGAAGTATATATGCTGACCGGTGATAATGAAACAACGGCAAAGGCAATAGCTGGCCAATCTGGCATAAGACATTTTAAAGCCGAAGTTATGCCGGAACAAAAATCCGCCTTTGTTAAAATGTTGCAAAATCAAGGGAAAGTTGTTGCCATGGTAGGAGATGGCATAAATGATAGTGCCGCATTGGCCCAGGCCAATGTAAGCATTGCAATGGGTAAAGGAAGTGATATTGCTATGGATGTAGCAAAAATGACCATCATTTCATCCGATTTAAATAAAATACCAATGGCCATAAAATTGTCCAAGCAGACTGTGGCCGCCATTCGTCAAAATTTATTTTGGGCCTTTATATACAATATTATTGGCATCCCCATTGCGGCTGGAATACTTTATCCAATAAACGGTTTTTTATTAAATCCAATGATTGCCGGTGCCGCAATGGCCTTTAGTAGTGTAAGTGTTGTTGGAAACAGTTTGCTATTAAAACTGAAAAAATGAAACCGAAAATATTAAAATATTAACCCATAATAATACAATAATCAATGGGCTGATAAGTAGGGATTTTACAATATAAATAATATTAACAACGTAAAAAAAGTGAAAAACTCAATGATAAATTTGACAATAACAGCAGTAGTGGTTTTGACTACATTTTCTTTTAAACCTGTTGAAAAAGTGAAAAGAGAAATTAAAGTAGCAAGTAGTAAAATATTATGGAAAGGTTATAAAGTAACAGGTTCTCACGAAGGAAGTATTGCTATTAAGTCTGCCTTTTTAACATTTGAAGATGAAAAATTATCTGGTGGCGAATTTGTAATAGACATGACAACTATTAGCAGCACAGATTTACAGGGAGAATATAAAGGTAAGCTAGATGGACACTTAAAATCGGATGACTTTTTTGGTGTTGACACTCACCCAACAGCTGTTTTAGTTTTTAAAGAAGTTCAAGCTGAAGGTAAATATTCTTACTCTGTAACGGGTGATTTAACCATTAAAGGAAAAACCAACCCTGTAACTTTTACTATTTCTTTATATGGCAGTAAAGCAACTGCGACTTTAAAAGTTGACAGGTCAAAATACGATATACGATATGGATCTCAAAGCTTTTTCGATGGTTTAAAAGATAAGGTCATTTATGATGAGTTTAGTTTAGTAGCAGACTTAGAGTTCTAATTAACACTTGATTAATGACAATTAAAAACATGAAAACTCTTATAATTCAAATCCCAAATATGCAAAGTTCACATTGTCAGATGCGAGTCAACAATGCCTTAAACACTATTTTAAATGCCACCGACATTACAATGCGATCTGGGGTTGCAAGGGTAGTTCTACCTAAAGAATCTACCTCGGAAGAAGTAATTTGCATTATAGAAAATGCTGGATATTACGTTACGGAAATAGAGGAGGTAACTGCAGATGCCATTGAGAAAACGGAATCTTAATCTAAAATGGCATTGTTAAAAAGCATTGCCATGATCAGTTTTTCGGAAAAGGTGTTTAACAATTTAGACTTGTCCCGTATCCAAGTTGAGTTCTGTTTATAGTAGCACTATTTAGTTTGATTCACATAACTCACAAATGCCCTGGTTTAATAGGATGGAAGCAAATATTCTATTTGTTCGTTCCTTTAGGCTAGGGCACTTCATTGAAGTAAGTTTCACTTTAAAGTAAAAATTATAAGAAATATAATTATTATTCACCGTTGGATGAAAATATTAAAAAACTTTTGGTTTCATCTATAATATTCTTTTAACGGATAGGATTTTAAATTCAAGTAGGACATCTCTCCAATTTCTTTAAGGACCACTCTTTACAATTATTCATTCTAGCCAGTATAATGCCTTCTACCGCTACTATGAATTGATAAAACAAATGAAATTTTACAATTAATCCATGTAATAGTGTAAAAATATAATTGTTACCCGATGCTAATTTTGAATCAAATTATTAACCTCAAAATCAATGTATTATGTATAAAAGAATTAGCATATTGAAAACGGCTTTTCTGTACGGATTGTTAACTACATCCATAATTTCATGCACGGAGAGTACCGGAAAAAATCTTGGGTCAGCAAGTACTTCAATGGAAGAAAATAAACTTCCTGTTGATGTTATAGAAGCCAAGGAATTAGAACTTAACCAAGAAGAAATTCTGGTTGGTACCATAATCCCCATTCAGGAAGTGGCGGTTGTTAGTGAGATATCCCAAAAAATCTCCAAAATAGCCTTTAGAAATGGGGATTATGTAAAAAAAGATCAACTCTTATACAAATTAAATGATGCGGATCTAAGGGCAAGGCTGAAGGAGCTTAATGCGGAACTAAAATTAGCAAGCTTAAACGAACAGCGCTACTTAAGCTTGTTAAGTACTGAAACTATTCGTCAACAGGAATATGATGAAGTAAACACAAAACTTCAGTCGCTACGTGCCCAATTGGAATTTTTGAATGTGCAAATAAGTAAAACAGAAATCCGGGCGCCTTTCTCAGGGATTATAGGTATAACCAAAGTAGATGTTGGCGCTTATGTCTACCCTGGTCTGCATTTAGTGGATCTACAAGATCAATCCAAGGTTAGGATCAATTTTTCCGTACCTGAAAAATACCTGTTGCAGGTTAGAAAGGGAAAAACCATCACCTTTAATACGCAATTGTCGAATATGGAATATGAAGCGACAATAGTAGCTGGAAATTCTGGCTTGGATAATCAAAACAGAAGTTTAACCGTCGAGGCTATTGCTGAAAATAGAAAAAACGAATTTAAGGGTGGAATGTCCGCTAAAATTAATTTCTCAACACTAGACGAGGGTACCAAGGGAATAAGAATTCCGTCCCAGGCACTGATACCAAGTGAACATGGGTATAGTGTTTTTTTGATGAAAGATGACCGAGCAACAATAACCCCGGTCACAATAAAAAACAGAACAGAAAATGAGGTTACCGTATTAACAGGGATCAATGACAGTGACAAGGTTATTGTTTCCAATATCCTTCGATTAGGAGAAGGTACTCCCGTTGTGGAGGTTATAGAAACAAACTAAAAAATAAGATCATGAGTTTACCATCATTAAGTATAAAGAAGCCTGTATTAGCTGGCGTATTTTCAGCCTTAATCGTAATTATGGGTATTGTTGGCTGGATGAATTTAGGGGTTAGGGAGTTTCCTATAACAGAGCCCCCCGTAATCTCCGTAGTAACCTTTTATCCCGGGGCAAGTCCGGATGTAATTGCTTCAAAGATTACAAAACCGATGGAGGAGTCCATTGCCGAAGCCAGTGGACTAAGAACCATATCTTCCGAATCCAGGGAGCAAGTTAGTATTATTACTATCGAATTTAATCGGGATGTTGACCTAGACGATGCTTTGAACGATGTGCGCGATAAAGTTTCAAAATCCAAAAATCAAATTCCAGCGGATGTCGATCCACCCATTGTTGAAAAGGCATCATCACCGGACAATTTGGTGGCCTTTTTGGAAGTGGAAAGTGATACCAAGGATATTAAGGAAGTGAGCCATTTGGCCTCAACGATCATTAAAGATCGTATCCAGTCCATTCCTGGTATTAATAGAGTGGCTGTTGTAGGGGAGCATAAATATGCAATGAGGTTACGTTTTGACCCCATTAAATTAGCGGCATTACAGCTTACCCCTGAAGATATACGACAGGCACTTTTAAGAGAAAATATCGATTTGCCATCGGGAAGGATCGAAGGCGATAACAACGAACTGAGCGTGCGCACTATAGGACGTTTAACAACCGCTGAAGAGTTTAATAATATGATTATTAAGCAAGATGCCAATACCATCATCCAATTAAAGGATATAGGTTATGCAGAGTTGGGAGAAATGAACGAGCGTACAGCCATTATTAACGGAACCAATAACGCGAATCGAGTAGGTGTTGGTATTGCCATTCAAATTCAGAGGGGCGCTAATGCCATTGAAGTTGTAGACGAATTTTATGAAAGGTTAGATCAATTAAGACAAGAGGTTCCTAAGGAATATCGTTTAATTGTCGGTTTCGATTTTACAAAACCAGTAAGGGAATCGATAAAGGAAGTTGAGGAAACCTTATTTATTGCTTTTGGTTTAGTGGTGTTGATCATATTTTTATTCTTAAGGGATTGGCGCTCTACCATTATTCCGGTTTTAGCCATACCGGTATCCATTCTGTCTGCATTTTTTATTATGTATTTGGCAGGCTTTTCCATAAATGTACTTACCCTTTTAGGCTTGGTACTTGCCATTGGATTGGTGGTTGATGATGCTATCGTGGTCTTGGAAAACATATATAAAAAAGTGGAGGAAGGAATGCCACCTGTCCAAGCTGCTTTCCAAGGTTCTAAGGAAATATACTTTGCGGTCATTTCCACAACTATAACACTTGCTGCGGTTTTTACCCCAATTATTTTTATGGGAGGAATTAGTGGTCAACTTTTCAAGGAATTTGCAATTGTTGTTTCAGGATCCGTATTAGTCTCCGCCTTCGTGGCATTAACACTTTCTCCTATGCTAAGTGCCTACTTGCTAAAAAAACAAGATAAGACCAATTGGCTTTACCGCAATACAGAACCTTTTTTCATTAAACTAAACAAGGGTTATGAAAATTTACTCACAGCTTTTATGAAAAAACGTTGGATGGCTTGGGTATTCCTGCTGGTTGCTGGAGGATTAATTTATTTCGTTGGAAAATCCTTACCGTCGGAGCTTGCACCCTTAGAGGATCGATCCAACCTGAGCCTTATCGCCGTTGCTCCTGAAGGGGTTTCCTTTGACTATATGAAAAAGGGTATGACCAAAGTGGGGAATTATGTAAATGAATCTACAGATGGACTATACCAAACGTATTCCATGGTTGCAATTTCATTTATCCCAGCACCTGCACCCGTGAATGTTGCAGTACAAAGCATATATCTAAATGATCCAAAAGATCGAAAAATGTCTGCACAGGATTTGTACAATCAATACGGGGCGGCTTCAGGAAACTTCAGGGATTTCTTACTGTTTCCATATATGCCGCCAACTATTGGAACCAGATATGGAGGCGGAATGCCGGTCCAATTCGTATTGCAGTCCCAAAGTATTGATAGTCTTAATAAAGTCCTTCCAAAATTCCTTCAGGCTGCACGTCAAAGCCCCAAATTAATGTTTGTGGATTCTGATCTAAAAATGAACAAGCCAGAGGTGAAAATTAATATCGATCGACAAAAAGCAGCTTTAATGGGGGTGTCCATCCAAGAAGTTTCGAGGGCATTACAACTTTCACTTTCTGGTCAACGCTATGGTTATTTCTTGAAAAATGATAGGCAATATGAAGTTATAGGTCAGGTGGAAAGGCCACAAAGAAATGATATTAGCGATCTACGCTCTATAAGTGTTAAATCTTCCAATGGACAAATGATTTCCTTGGATAACCTGGTTGCTATGGAAGAAGGCATTAGTCCGGCAGCCATCTATAGATATGATCAATATACTTCGGCAACCATTTCGGCCGCACTGGCCCCAGGGGTAAGTTTGGAGGAAGGTATCAAAGAAATTAAAAACATAAAGGATGAATTTTTGGGCCAAAACTTTAAATCAAGTTTAGCAGGTCAAGCCAGGGATTACGAAGAAAGTCAGGGCAACATACTTTTCACCTTAATATTGGCTCTTATCATTATATACATGATTCTTGCGGCTCAGTTTGAAAGTTTGAGAGACCCTCTAATTATAATGCTAACTGTTCCTATGGCGGTAACTGGGGCTATTCTAAGCCTATATTGGTTTGATCAAAGTTTAAATGTATTTAGCCAGATTGGAATAATTACCCTTGTTGGCTTAATTACCAAAAACGGAATCTTGATCGTTGAGTTTGCAAACGATTTAAAAGCACAAGGACTTTCTAAATTTGAGGCTGCAACCCAGGCTGCCGTGCAACGTTTCAGACCCATATTAATGACTTCATTGGCCATGATTTTTGGTGCTTTGCCCATAGCACTTACTTTTAATAGTAGGCAATCTTTGGGGATTGTGATTGCGGGAGGACTAGTTTTTGCCGGAATTCTTACCCTCTTTATTATACCAGCAGTTTATTCCTATTTATCCAGTACCAAAGCTATTGCGGAGGTTGTGGATGAGACTTATCCAGTAACAAAACTCATCAATTAACATTAAAATGCGAACAATGAAAACATCCGTTCTTAACATTATAGTTTTTCTGTTGGTCTTTTCATCAGGAGTAAGGGCCTTGGGTCAGGAGAGATTAAGCTTGGAAGCGGCAATTGAAATGGCTTCACGCGGAAATAAAACTCTTAAAATCCAAAACCTTCAGGAGTTAAGGGCCAAACAATCTGTGAGGGAGGCTAAAAGTGACTTTTTACCAAGTGTAAAATTTAACGGTAGTCTTTCCCGATATTTTGATCGTCAGGTTATTTATTTACCTGGCAGTTTTGCAGGAACTGAAAAGGCCGTTCAGGACGTGTCAGTTGGTGGATTACATCAATATGACGCCGTAATTTCTTTGAATCAGAAACTTTTTTCCAAAAGTTCCAAAGAGGATTTCAAAGCTTCCAAGATTGCAGAAGAAATAGAGAATGAAAAAACAGCGGATATGGAAGGGCAATTGATACATGAAGTCACTAAAAGCTTTTATCGGGTACTACTAAGTCAAAATCAATTAATGCTTTTGGAAAAAAGCTTGCACCGAAATGAAAAAGCCCTTCAAGACGCCAAATCCTTATTGATTCAAGGAAAGGGTTTAAAAACGGATACCTTGCAAAGTTATATTGCGTTGGAAAATTTGAAAACTTCCCTGCACTATCAAAAGAGCAGTATAGATATAGCCAAAACTCAATTGAAACAATTAATTGGGCTAAATGAGGAAGTGGACATAAGCTTGGAAGATATCTTCCAGATGGGTGAAAAAAATGAAGATTTTTATATTCAGGATCAAGAGTTTCCAGTGGATGAATTGACGAGGCACGACCTATCCATTCAAAAATTGAACATTGAATTAGAGGAAAGAAAATTATCTTCAATAAAGGCTACCCGAGTTCCTGAAGTTTCATTAATTGGCCAATATCAGTTGCAATCCCAGGAAGATAATTTTGGTTTTAAGAACCAACCATGGCAGAATACTTCTTTCATAGCAGTAAACCTTTCGGTTCCAATTTTTAGTGGGGGTAGAACTTCTGCAAAAACAAAACAGGCACTTATAAGATTGGACCAGGAAAAATTAAGAAAGGATGCTTTATATGACGAGGTGAAATTAGAGATTTCAACAATTTCAAACGAATGGAGTAATGCCAAAATGCAATACGCAACCCAAAAAAAGAATGTAGAAGCTGCCGAACTTAACTATTCCATGGTCAATCAGCGATACATTAACGGGATAGGTTCAAAACTGGAGGTTTCAGATGCGGAACTCGCATTAACATCCTCGCAGTTCAATTATTTACAAGCCTTCTATAATCTTAAAATTTATAGTTCGGATATGCAAAAGGCATTGGGTAGGCTAAAATTTTGATAGAAAACAAAATTATATAAAACATTAAATTTTAAAAAAAACTTACAAAATAGTGTAAAACTACACCGTTCAGGAACAAGTAATTTTACTAAAATAATTAAATCTATGAAAACAAATGAAACCATGAATGCTGGTAACAATTCTTTACGTTGGATAGCATTATTTGTGCTTTGTGTTGCACAATTTATTGTCATAATGGACACTTCTATTATTGGTGTGGCCCTACCGGCAATAAAGGCTGACCTGGGTTATACCCAATCCGGGTTGCAATGGGTATTTAATGCCTATGTAATTGCCTTTGGCGGATTCCTATTGTTGGGAGGCAAATTATCCGATATTTTCGGTGCCCGCAGAATATTTGTTGCTGGCTTTACAGTATTGACTTTTTCCTCCCTTTTTGCAGGCCTGGCCTGGTCGGATCTTTCTCTAAATGTTGCTCGGGCATTACAAGGATTGGGATCTGCTTTGATAGCCCCTGCAGCACTGACCATGGTGTTTGGCCTTTTTAAAGAACCCAAGGAGCTGGGAAGAGCGCTTGGGTTCTGGGGAGCTGCAGCTGCTGCCGGTGGTTCGGCAGGAGTATTTCTAGGAGGTGTAATTACGGAATGGGTATCATGGCAGTGGATATTTTTTATAAACATCCCAATAGGCTTGCTAGTACTTCTTGCATCTCCCCGTTATCTGCCAAGAGGAGTAAAAAGAAAAGGTCGGGTCGATGTAATTGGAGCTGTTTTGGCAACCTTATCACTAATGTTTACTGTTTATGCAATTGTTACAGCAGAAAGAAATGGTTGGACTTCCTTTACCACTATGGGATTATTATTGGGCTCCATAGTTCTTATAATCCTGTTCATAGGTATACAAAAAAAGAAAGAACACCCATTGTTGCCCATGTCCATTTTTAAAACACCAAATCTTTCGGCCGGTAATGTGGTTATGGCACTATTGGCCGGAGCGTGGATTCCGTTATGGTTTTACCTAAACCTATATCTTCAGCAAATTTTGGGTTATTCCGCATTTCATAGTGGATTGGCTTTATTACCAATGACAATAACAATTATGATTCTTATGGTAGGTTATTCAGGAAAGTTGGTACAGAAATTTGGATTCAAGAATAATTTGACACTTGGACTACTTTTTTTAACTTTTTCCTTACTCCTATTTGGGACAGTACCTATAAACGGTAGTTTTATGATCCATGTACTACCGCCATCATTACTTGGCGCGATGGGAATGTCGTTGGCCTATATTCCAGGAACAATTGCTTCTATATCCAGCGCCAAACCCGAAGATTCTGGATTGGCTTCAGGGCTTGTCAATACAAGTTATCAAATAGGTTCGGCCTTGGGATTGGCCCTAATAGTAGCCGTTGCAGCAGCTTCGTCTCATTCCATGGACATTGAGGTTTCTACCACACAGGAAGCTTTAATTTCAGGATTTAGATCTGCCTTTATGGCTGCCGCTGTTATAAGTGCTTTGGCTACGGTGATATCAATGTTTTATGTAAAGACACAAAAGGCTTAAAATAGAATTATTAATATTAAATAGTTATAACAATGAAAAAACTTGAATTTAAAACAAATATTAAATGTAGCGGCTGTATAGCCAAGGCTACCCCAATATTGGACGATAAACTAGGTAAAGGTAATTGGGAGGTAGACCTATTTACCCTTAAAAAAACCTTAACGGTTAAAGGAAATAATGCAAGCGAAAATGAAATAATTTCCGCGGTCGGTGAGGCCGGATTTACCGCTGAAAAATTGTGATAATTACGTTGGAAAGGAATGATAAGTGAACCCCTATATTCAACCCCCGATAATCATTTTGGGCATGTTTGCCGTAATCTGTATTATTAGATATAGGTGGTTTCCTTGTCATTATTCCTGCATCATTCTCTATAGCTAGGATCTTTACTAAGAAGTTTTCAACAACCATTTCTTTAGTAAGTGCTCACTTAATGCAGCCCTATCAGAAAATTTATGGCCTATTATAATTTGCAGGTAACAGGCCTTAAAAAATAAATATGTCAGCGCTATATCATGGACTTATAATTAATAAGAAATGCTGCCATCAAATTGGCCTATTTAAGGTAAGTATTTCTAATTGACCCTTACTTAGGTAAAAAGCTTTCACAACCGTCATTTGCGGGAATTTAGGAAAATCCAATAATGGATCTTCCTATAAGTATCCAGGAAATCCTATCAGGTTTAGATATGGTGTTAGTTTCATATTGCTATCCAGACCATTTTTATAGAGCCGCAGAAGTTGCTATGACCTAAGATACTCTGATTGGTTATCAACCAGAAGAATTAAACATTTTGATATCAATGGGATTTACCAAGATATGGGCAATGGATTCCAAATTTAACTTTGGGGACACATCAATTTCTAGAACTATAGAGCAACATGGACATGGGGACAGATTAACTGTGATGGGTACAGTATCCAGTTATGTATTCCAACATAAATCAGAACCAACTCTTTACTGGTTAGAGGATACAGAATTCAATGATAGTATCAAGGAGAATATAATCAATTTTACCCCCATTATTAAGGTTACCCATTCTTGTTGGGCCTTGTGGTCCAAAGATAAGTTTCCTGTAGTCATGGATGATAGGCAGACTTGGAAGTTTGTGTTATTTCACCGAAAGCAAAAATCTTAGCATCACATATGGAAACCTTGGACTTGGCGACCATAACAAGGCCAGAACTAAGGGTGTATATCAACAACTTTGGAATTTCGGATTCACAGCTGTTAATTCCGATGGATTGGGAAAAATTAACTTTTAACTTAGAATATGATGATAATGGAAACAGATAAATTAATTTCAGAATTAATAGAAATTACAAAGGAAAATATTACAATTGTGGAAGATTTTATTCAGAGACCATTCGATGATCTGAAAGCAAAATCAAATGAAAACAGTTGGAGTGTACTCGAGTGCATTGCGCACTTAAATTTATATAGCGAATTTTATTTGCCTGAACTGAAAAAAGCGATAAACAAGAATATAACCCCTCCCTCCTATTTCTTCTATCCCAGCTTTACTGGGGAATATTTGGTTAAATCAATTCGGTACAAGGAAAAATTAAACAAGATGAAAACTTCATCCCTAATGGATCCTAATGGAAGTATTTTATCCAAAGAGGTGTTACGACATTTTGTTTTTGAACAAAGGCAAATTATTGACCTTTTGGACGATGCTAGGGAGGTAGATATAAATAAGATCAAAACGCCCCTCATTTTGAGCAAATGGATTAAATTGAGATTGGGGGATACTTTTCGATTTGTAATTTATCACAATCAAAGACATGTATACCAGGCATGTCTGGCATCCGGGTCATTCAAAAGCATAGCCGTTTAAATTTAAACGGCATGGTTGTTCTTCCAGCATTGGATTAGATACTACTGGTAGTCTAATTTTGTCAATAAGGTTTATACTTATGGACCCAAAAAGGAATATTTATTTCTTAGGTCTTATTACTTGCTATTTATTAACGGTATTTAGTTTGGTAAGGTGGTTCTCACCTATTCCGGTTACTCTTATGAATATGAATAAAAAAAGGAGACCAATTGCCCAGAGGCAATTGGTCTCCTTTTAACTTTTGTCTTTCTACCCTATTGTACAGAATCTATAATGCTTCCACAGCTCATCATTTGCTCCCCGTAGTATGGGTTTCGAATTTCCTTTTGAGTACTAAGCCATAACGCTCCCTTGTTGTTATCGGCCATTGGACACTTTTGTATGTATAATTTTTCATTTAATCCTTCCGTATTCTTTGCCAGAGGCACAAAATTTTCATTTAATATAACGAAATGTGAACGTTGGTTTTCCAAATTGGGATTGGCGGAAATTGCATCCAACATTTCAATACTCTTGTTCAGGTGGGATTTTTCCATTTTACCCAATCCCTCCAAGTTTATAAATTTTAGTTTATTGTAAGTAGCCTTTGCTAAAGCGGAAACCTGCGCGGAATTACTTTCTACAAATGCGTCTTTCATATCCATATAATCAGCCATAGCCGCCTTAAAACCCTCCTGAAAAGATTTGGGCAATGACATTTTCATTATAGACATTTCTGGATCGGTGGTTCCTTTGTCTCTGTTCATCATGGAATTCTTGCCTTGCAACTGTGCTGCGGCATCTACGGTAAAGGTTCCATTAGTGACAATTTCATCACCATTCTGCAGACCTGAAACAACTGTAAAGGTCTCCCCATTTCTGTTGCCAAGGGTAATTTCGCGCATTTCAAATACAGGTTCGTTGGGATTGGACTTTATATAGACCAATGAACGTTCCCCGGTCCACATTACGGAAGTAGCAGGAATGGTCAATTGCCCAGATCCAGATGGACTGGTTGTAGAACTTATAATTTTCCCAGATATGAACATTCCAGGTTTGAACAATCGTTCACTATTTTCCAATACGGCTCTAATGCCAACTGTCCTGGTTTTGGTGTTAAGAACTGGGTCTATAAATGAAACACTTGCATCAAATTCTTTGTTGGGATAGGCGTTGGATACAATTTTTATATTTTGGCCTATCTTAAATTGAGTAATTTGGTTTTCATATGCATCGAATTCCGCCCAAACCGAACTCAAGTTACTTACCTTCAAAATAGGTTGCCCTTGTTTAACATAGTCCCCTTCCGAGGCCAGTTTCTCAGAAACCGTACCCGAAACGGTTGCATAAATGGGGAAGTTTTCAAGTACTTTTCCTGTGTCCTCAATGCTATTGATTTGCCTTTCCGTAAGTTTCCAAAGTTTCAACTTATTGCGCACAGCCATATATAATTCTGGCTGCGATTTCTTTAAGGATGCAGCGGTTATCAATTCTTGCTGCGCTGCGACAAGATTGGGTGCGTAAATGGTAGCCAACAGTTGACCTTTTTTTACCTCTTGTCCAACATAATCTATGTTTAGACGCTCTAGCCTACCATCAAAATAACTGGCCTGAATTGCATTGGCTTCCTCGTTCATTTTTATTTTTCCTGATAAGGAAATAGCATTTTCATTATCAGAAGTAGTATTGCCGACTTTTACCGTTTGAACGTTGGCCAAGGCCATAGCATTCTTTGTCATTTTTATTTCGTTCATGGCAAGACCATCTGCACCAGTATCCGCAGGTATCAGATCCATACCACAAATGGGACAGTCCCCTGGTTCTGGTTGCATAATCTGTGGGTGCATAGAGCAAGTCCACATTTGGGCAAGGGATTCTCCGGTGTGGTCATGCCCGTTAGACATAATGGAATTTTCGGAACTAGATGTTCCTTTTTCCGTTGATCCTCCAAAAATGAGATACCCGGTAAGTAAACCAGCTACGATTCCTAATCCGATATATAAAATTTTTTTGTTCATGATATTTATTTCAGGGTCTTATTTACTATTTTCCAATCTATTGATCATAGCCTTCATTTCTTCGATCTCTTTTTTTTGCGCTTTAATGATGTCTTCGGCCAATTTTTTCACCTCTGGATCCTTGATATCGGCCCGCTCACTGGTTAAAATGGCTATTGAATGATGCGGTATCATCGCTTTCATCCACAACACATCGCCGATAATTGGGGCTTGGGCCCTAACCAATGTCAGTGCAGTGGTAAAAAGGACAATGCTGCCCAGCACAATGGCAATGTTTTTTTTCTTATTCTTGTACATTTTACGCATAGCGACAAACATAATTATTGCCATTGCAGCTATGCCCAAACAGGACATATAAAACCTCGTAAGGCTAAAATACACGTGATCTAATTCGTAGGAATTGAAATACATTGTAATGTACATGGCTACAAATGATGCAGCTAGCATTATCACAAATTTTGTGTATTGGTCACTTCCATTTTCCATTTTTTTAGATTTTTAGATTAATAATTAAATTCTCTTCTTGTCGGGGAATAAATACCCAAGTAAAATTTAGTGAATAAGGTATTAATCCCAAGTACCTAATTGGACGCCTATTTAATGGCTGATACAAAAACTTTATCATGCTTAAATAGTAATAAATTGATCAGCGAAAGAATCAATATTATTCTTATTACTTTTACCTAGTTTATCTCCTTCTGCACTTTTCCGCAAGTCAACATTTGGCTTCCATAATATGGATTCTTTATATCTTTACTGATACTCAGCCAAGCGGTACCCTTATCGTACATAGGGCAGAACTGTTCATATAATTTTTTCTCAGTACCAGTAATTGCTACCATATTGGTAACATCCTTGCTTATAGTTTTAAAATGCTCCCGCTGGCGCTTTATATCGCTTTCCGAAATATGCTTGGCGTGCTCTTTGGCATTTTCAATGATATCCTTTAATTCTGATTTTTGTGAATCGGTATATTTAGAAACATCGAGATTACCAAGTGAATTGGCCAAGGTTGTCCCCATTTTTTTTGCCTTTTCATTGTCGTCACCTACCAAAGCATCTTTTAGATTTAAATAATCGTTTAATATTACTTCGAAATATTCATTTTGGCTGCTTTCCAAAGTGACTGACATTTTTTCTCCATTAAGATTATTATCCGCATTATCATGTGACATTTCTGTATGATTTTCATGATCAGAGTTTTGCTCCTTCTTATTTTCCTTACATGAAGTAAAAGTGATTAAAGAAAGCGCTGCAATTGTTAGGGTGAGATTTACATTTGTTTTCATTGTTTATGGTTTTAAGATTTGCACTATTAAATTTAATTTAAGATTTGATAATCAATTGATTGTTATAAAAATTTTATTAATTCGTTAGGTAGTTTATGACGGCCGTTTGCCCATAATAGGCTTCAATAGCTTCTATGCTTTTCATTTGAAATTTTAATTGTAGTTCCTGTATATCCAGCACATCATTAAAATTTATGGTGCCGGTCTCATAGTTTTTCATTAAAATTTCTTCAGCATTCCCGGCCTGTACCAGATTAACCTTTTGGGTATTATATTTTATGCGGGCCTCGTTCCGACCAGCCTCTGCCTTGGCCAGTGTTGTTTGAAGCCAATTGATACGTTCGTTTTTTTGTAATTCTGTTTCTTTTAGTCGCATTTTGTTTTGCTTGGAAACAGATTTAATGCGATTATTGAAAATAGGGATGGAGAAGGTAAGCATAGGCATGACAATATCTTTCCCATTGTCGTCAAAACTCATGTCCGGTCTTTCTTGAACAGGAATGTAATCCAAGCCAAAACCGATATTGGGAGCCCCATCCTTTTTATTGAGCAATTCTGATTGTATTATGGATTCAAACATTTCATCATACTTCAGTATTTCTGGATTAAGTTCTAGACCATCCGAGGAATATAAAGGGTCTTCCAAGGGAATCGTCAATTCTGTTACCACATCGATAGATATTGTTTCTTTTCTATTTAAAAGATTATTGAAATTAGATTTTTCAGCCATATAGACCTGCTCCAAAACTTCCCGTTGCTGTTCCATATCATTTTGACGTATTTGCAATTTAAGCACATCAACAGCCGAGGCTTTGCCCACTTCTACTGAAGTCAGGGCCATGCGCTCATAGCTCTCCAATAAATCTATATTCTGTTCCAATACTTTTTGTTTTGCATCAATTGCGTACAATTGGTAATACGACTTTGCTACGGCAAGGGCAAGTTTACGTTTGGCTATGGCAATTTCCACATAATCCACATTTGCCATGGAAGCAGCATAATTTTGCCGTGCCGTGATGGTTCCGAACCAAGGCAACATTTGTGAAACCGAAAACCTGGCGCGTTGGGCACCGGTGCGTGTTTCAGGTTCACTTACGAAATAGCCTGCGCTCACCGTAGTATTGGGGAGGGTATTTAGCTCGCTCACCTTTTCTTGGGAGATATTATATCTAACTTCAAAGGCCTGTATCTGAGGATTATTTACCTCGGCCTCATGTATAAAGGCTTGTAAATCTTGAGCTTTCATCCAAGAGGACACCATATAAAGACATACAAAGAAGGTTAAATTTTTCATTTGCTTGCTCGTTTTAATTGAAATTCCTTTTTCCAGCTATACAATACCGGAACAATAAAATATGAGGTGACATCTATGACCATTCCCCCGAAAATGGGGATTGCCATAGGGATCATTATATCACTACCCTTTCCTGTAGACGTCATTACCGGCAATAGGGCAAGGATAGTGGTTACTGTCGTCATTAAACAAGGTCTGATACGTTTCTCCGCTGCTTCCAACGCGGCCAAACGGATTCCTTTTTTATCCGTCGGACTTTCACGATCAAAAGTCTGTGTCAAATACGTTGCCATGACTACCCCGTCATCCGTTGCAATACCAAAGAGGGCAATAAAACCCACCCAAACAGCTACACTTAAGTTGATGGTTTTCATATTGAATAGATCTCTTAGGTTTTCCCCGAAAAAACTAAAGTTTAAAAACCAGTCTTGACCGTATAGCCATATCATGATGAAACCACCAGCAAAAGCCACCGTAATCCCCGTAAATACCATTAGGGAGGTGGCTACGGATCTAAACTGAAAATACAGTATCAAAAAAATGATCACCAATGCCAACGGAACCACAATGGAAAGAGTTTTTTCGGCCCGTAGTTGGTTTTCGTAGGTTCCTGTAAATTGATAATTAATTCCATTTGGCACCACAAGATCACCGTTATCTATTTTTTCCTTGATTAAGTCCTGTGCATTCTCTACCACATTTACTTCTGCAAAGCCATCAAGCTTGTCGAACAACACATACCCCACTAGAAAAGTATCTTCACTTTTGATGACCTGTGGGCCTTGTTCGTATCTAATATTTACCAATTGGCCTAACGGAACTGGACTTCCTTTTTCAACTGGTACGTAGATATTTTCAAGATCTGTTGGATTCTCCCTTAATTCACGTGGATATCGAACCCTTATAGAGTACCGCTCCCTGCCTTCAACAGTTTGGGTCAAAGGCATTCCGCCCACCGCTACCTGCAAAATTTCCTGTACATCCATTATGGATATACCATAACGCGCCAGTTGATTACGGTCGATGTCTATAAGTAAATAAGGTTTTCCAACTATACGATCTGCAAATACGGCCTGTTCCTTTACTCCTTCCACCTGCTTAAGAATCTTTTCCAACTCCAGTCCAAAGGCTTCAATCGTTTTTAAATCTTGACCCTTTACCTTGATTCCCATTGGTGCGCGCATGCCTGTTTGCAACATTACCAATCGGGTTTCTATGGGTTGTAATTTAGGAGCAGAGGTAACCCCAGGCAATTTTGTAACAGCAACAATTTTATTCCAGATGTCATCCGGCGATTTTATTTCTGGTCTCCAATTGCGAAAGTATTCACCATTCTTGTCTGGAACAAGTTCATCTCCTGTTGCAGTTGTTTGCAATTGGGACACTTCATAATGTGTATCATCCTCCAATTTATTGTTGGGATTAATAAGGAAATTGCCATTTTTCAAAACAAAAAGGCCATCCTCATTGACTTTATACCGTTGGCGTTCTCCTTTCGAATTACGCATGTACTCCGATTTGTACTGAATAACATTTTCGTACATAGAAAGAGGTGCGGGATCCAAAGCGGATTCTGTTCGTCCAGATTTACCCACTACAGTTTCAATTTCAGGAATACTGGCCACGGCCATGTCCAATTGCTGCAGTACGCGTTTATTTTCCTCTACCCCTGCATGTGGCAATGAAGTAGGCATTAATAAAAATGAGCCTTCGTTAAGGGAGGGCATAAATTCCTTGCCAGTATTTTTCATGATAATAAATCCCAATGTTAAAACAGTGGTAGGAATTATCAAGAAGAGCAATTTGTTTGCCAGCGCCCATTGGAGAATACGGGAGTAATAGTTTCTGAAAATCGAGAAACTTCCTAACAGACCAAAACAGATAATACTAACGAAGATCAGGTTCATGAATATGCTTCGATCAAAACCAAGAGGCCTCCAATATGCCGCAAGTAGCAGTATTATGGCTACAACCGATATGATAATATTGATCAAATTTGCACTTTTAGAGGAAATTTTCCCCAGTATACCCAAAAACGCGGTTGTTGCAAAAGCTATCAGGATCAACCCAAGCCAATATCCATAAAAGATGGCTGTGATGCCAAGCATAACGAGGATGGCATTTAAAATATATTTAGAATTTTGCTTAAGGTTGTTCTTCTTAAAGAACACGGCCGCAAATGGCGGAATTAAAAATAGTGCTATAATCAATGAGGCCGTAAGTGCCATGGTTTTGGTGAATGCCAATGGACGGAAGAGTTTGCCCTCCGCACCTATCATCGTAAATACAGGTACAAAGCTTATAATAGTTGTAAGTACAGCGGTTAAAATGGCGCCGGAAACTTCAGACGTTGCGTTATAAATAATCTCGTTAATTGTATATTCTCTACCGTTTTCGTTAAAGCGCAATTTTTCATCTTCCAAATGCCGGATCATATTTTCGGCCAGAATCACGCCCACGTCGACCATGGTTCCGATTGCGATAGCAATACCGGATAGCGCAACAATATTGGCATCCACATTGAAAAGCTTCATGGTAACGAACACCATTAGTACTGCAACCGGCAATAATCCGGAAATGAGAATAGAGGCCCGTAAATTAAATATCATGACTATAATGACCAGTATAGTAATTAGAATTTCCAGCGTCAGTGCTTCATTGAGTGTGCCCAAGGTCTCGTGAATCAATTCCGTTCTGTCATAGAAAGGTATTAGGTCACTTGCGAAGTCCTCCCATCCTCCAACTGCTTGGAGGGCAATCCTGCAGCCAATTCCTCGATTTGTTTTTTTACATTGTTGATTACCTCTAAGGGGTTGGCCCCATACCTGGCTACTACTACCCCGCCAACAACTTCTGCGCCTTCCTTGTCCAATATTCCCCGTCGTGGTGCCGGACCCATATGTACCTTTCCCAAATCCTTTATTCGAATAGAAGTAAAGTTTTCTGATTGTACAACTGCATTCTCAATATCTTCAATAGATTCAATATAGCCCAGGCCGCGTACCAGGTATTCCGCTTGATTTATTTCCAAGGTTTGGGCGCCAATATCCTGATTGGATTTTTTAACAGCTTTTACAATATCGCTGAGGCCTATATTGTACTGACGCATAATTTCAGGGTTTACATCCACCTGATATTCCTTGACATATCCGCCAATAGAGGCAACCTCTGAAACACCCGCTGCAGAAGAAAGCGCATACTTTACGTAATAGTCTTGAATACTTCGCAATTCCTGAAGATCCCAACCCCCAGTAACATTACCATCTTTGTCCCGACCTTCCAGGGTATACCAAAAAATCTGACCTAGGCCAGTTGCATCAGGACCTAAGGCAGGGGTTACATTGTCTGGAAGCAAACCACTGGGCAAAGAGTTTAGTTTTTCCAAGATCCGACTGCGGGACCAATAGAATTCTATATCCTCTTCAAAAATGATATAGATACTGGAAAAACCGAACATGGAGGAGCTACGGATGGTTTTTACACCAGGAATTCCCAAAAGTGAGGAGGTAAGTGGATAAGTAATTTGATCCTCTATATCCTGGGGGGATCGTCCTTCCCATTTTGTGAAAACTATTTGTTGATTTTCCCCAATGTCGGGAATGGCATCCACAGCTACTGGATCTGTGGGTAAAAATCCTGTATCCCAATTAAAGGGTGCGTTTACAATGCCCCAACCTACAAAAAGAGTAAGCATAAGCACTGCAACAAGTTTGTTTTCTATTAGAAATTTAATGCCTTTGTTCAGCATGGAATTTGTTAATTAGACAGTTATACAATTTTGTATTAATGGCGTCCAAAAAATTGAACGCAACAAAAAATGCCCATAACGTACAAACCGTAGGGCTATATCCCGATAGCTATCGGGAACTGTCTAAAAATCAAATTAAAAATACCTCGTAAAGAATCTGTACGTCCCGCTTGAGAAAGGGCGGAGAATAATCAATGAAAGGGCTGATGTTTTCATCATTTCCCTCAAACAGATTTATTTACGAGTAAAAGAAAGCAGCGACAAAAGTCTGTTGCTCAAAGGTAAGTTTATCAAAAGAAATCTTCAGGTCTTGATTTGCTTCTTTGATCAATTGGTGTTCGGAACAGCAGGATTTTGAAGTAATCTCAGTTTCACAATCCTGTGTAGGCTGTTCTTTTTCCATACCACAACTATCGGCATTGCTATAGAAAGAAAGATCTACCAACGATGCTCCGCAAAAGTGCATATCCATAGTAAAGGACATTGTAGTAAGCATAACTACAAATGCCATGGAAACCGCTAAAACCTTATGGAAGACTTTCTTCATACCACGCGAAATTACGAAATTTTGTTATTATTTATTTAGATTAACAGAATTTTAATTGCGATCACTGGCCAAGGCCACAGCCTTCTTGAATGGAAGGGCAGGATACCGTACCGTATGAGCAAAAGACACAGCAGTCCCCTGGGTTTGGCTTTAATGTTTGTTTGCAATTTTCGCATTCATAGAAAAATTGACAGGCTGTCGTTGGCATTTGTACTTCCTCTTGATGACCACATTTGGGGCAGGTAATGGTAGAAATCAGTGTTATTTCCATGTTAATCAATAATTTTATAGCCTGCGTTGTTAAACGATTTCCGGATTGCAGCCAAATCGGTTTTGGTCTTATCATATTCTACTACGGTATTCGCACCTGCGTGGTTAGCCTTGACCAATAGTATTCCATTCAGTTTGTTTATTTCACTTTCTATGTGGGCTTCGCATCCGACGCAGGTCATTCCTTCAATATCAAAAGTGTGTTTTATGATATTAGAATGTGAGACATAATCAACATCCTTAACGGGTTGCGCATAAAACAGATTTGAATAATAAGGAAATGTCAACATAGTTATAGCAAATGCAGTAATTAAAAGTAGTAGGGATTTGGATTGCCAAAAAGTTGGTTTAACTTCGTCCTTACAGGCACATCCGATTTCCTCATGCACCTTTGGCCTAAAATTCTGATACCAAGCAAAAAACAATACAATGATTGTTAATCCGATTAGATAAGGCCTTAACGGTGCTACCCAAGAAATCGCGGAGGCGATGCCACTCGTTCCTGCAACCAATGCCAAGAAAGGGGTTAGACAGCAGATTGATGCAGCTATGGAAGTGAATATTCCAGTATAAGCGGCCTTGTTAGAAGTTTTCCCCGTTTTCAAGTTATGCTAAGTTTTTATTATTATGAACTTTGCTAAATACATTGTCCAATACTTCATTATGATTATGGACCAATGAATAATACAGAGTTTGCCCTTCACGTCTGCAGGTAATCAATCCTACATCTTTCATTTTACGGATGTGTTGTGAAACAGCGGGTACGCTAATTTGAAGGATGTCGGCAAAATCACACGGACACAGCTCCCCTACCAGTTTCAATAAAAAAAGTATTTTTAAACGTGTTTCGTTGCCGGCCAAGGCGAGCACTTTACTGATTTCAGCAATTGCTTCTGAGTTTGAGCCCAAGGATACGCGACAGCGCTTTAACTGCTTTTGGTCGGCCTCTGCACGTGTACAACTTAATTCAAGTTCCATCATAGTATTTTCTACAAAAATATATGTATTTAATTATGTTATTAGGAGTTTTCAGAAACCGCTTATTTCAAGGAACATAGTTAAATTTGAAGAACTTAAAAATTTAATACAGCTGCACAACCAAAAAGCTTATACCAACACCAGGTGCGTAAATAGGTGAGTAATTGCTATATTAAAATAGTTAAACAACTAGCAATCAACATGTAATGTTACAGGTTTCCATGCCTGCCCGGGATTACCTTTTTGGGATGCACGAGCGTGACGCTCGCGCCAGCGGGGGGGGGG
>TARA_R110000796_G_scaffold252635_1_pt1 | contig 41260 bp, 35 predicted proteins | sample TARA_R110000796 | Tara Oceans TARA_R110000796 (sample SAMEA4397815) | marine metagenome | biome: Polar Biome; feature: [SRF] surface water layer (ENVO:00010504); material: water (ENVO:00002006), including particulate matter (ENVO:01000060) such as... | depth 5 m
GGACGCCGGCTACCACCTGACAAGGTGGGTTCGCCGGACGCTTACAACGCACAGACACGAAAAATGAATATTCGCACTTCCTGTGAGTCTCTTCATATACCGCCCGGCTTGCATGCGCAAAGTGCCAGGTCTTCTTATCGCCTTGACGGGCGATAAGCGGAGTCTTACACGACGGACAAATGCATCTACATCTTCGTCCCCGTTCAACATGGGACACGTCAACGAGATAATCGTCATTGACGCGCAGACCAAAAGGAATAAGCGTTAAATCGATCAATAGAAATTCCTGAACGCTGATGCTCAAAGTTAATTTCGCCGGCGCGACGAAGCCCAGAGCCATCTGGCCTTGCGGGACTCACACACTCTCCCGGGGAAGCGGAGACGCTTTAAGTCTGGAGATACAGCTCTAGGTCCTAGGGCTGAATGGCAGACGAGGAGGCAGCTCTACTCTAATTTTTGGGAGGGCCGATTCTTTCCCAGATACGCCCAGGCTTTTGTGTTGGTGGCATACGCTCATCGCCTGGTTCGATCGTTACTTCTCTTGGTTTTGGTACGTCTCCACCCCTGGGACCTCTTTCACGATATTCACCGGGTCTTCTTGGAGACTCGCCTGGCTTCTGTCTGTTAGGCATTGGGGACCTCCTATAACTAGGGCGCTCCGAGAACTGGGATGCTATTAAGTCCGCTACTCCGGAGCCGTTAGGAAATAGAAACTCCACCGTATAACTAAGTCAACAAACAATGTGCGCAGTCACATAAGCACAAAAAAGGGGCCAGAAAAGGCCCCTTCAAATAGTAACGACTAACTAACCCTTAAAACCCCACCATCACTCACCCCAAACCAAATCCAACTCCTTCGCCGCCTTCACCTCATCCAGCCGGCGCACGGGCTGGGTGAACGGCGCTTCGGTGACGGTCTCGGGGTTGGTGTTGGCTTCTTCCAGGATCTTGGCCATGGCGTCGATGAAGTCGTCCATGGCTTCCTTGGTTTCGGTTTCCGTGGGCTCGATCAGGAAGCACTCGGGCACCAGCAGCGGGAAGTAGATGGTGGGGGCGTGCTGGTTGTAGTCGAGCAGGCGCTTGGCGATGTCGAGCGCGGTGACGTGGTTGTCCTTGGCCTGTTTGGCGAAGGTGAGGATGAATTCGTGGCTGGCGCGGCGCTCGGGGTAGGCGGCCTGGCAGCCGATGGCTTCGAGGCGCTTGAGCAGGTAGTTGGCGGCGAGGGTGGAGTATTCGCCGACGCGGATCATGCCTTCGCGGCCGAGCACCATGGCGTAGAAGTAGGCGCGCAGCAGGACGCCGGCGTTGCCCATGAAGGCGCTCAGGTGGCCGATGCTGGTGGGCAGGGTGTCGGTGTCGATCCAGTGATACTCTCCACCCAAAGAATCGCCGCCCTCTTCGTCCAGGCCCGCCATGGGGGTGGGCAGGTAATCCAGCAGGCGCTGGGAGACGCCCACCGGGCCGGCGCCGGGGCCGCCGCCGCCGTGGGGGGTGGCGAAGGTTTTGTGCAGGTTCATGTGGATGACGTCGAAGCCCATGTCGCCGGGGCGCACTTTGCCGAGGATGGCGTTAAGGTTGGCGCCGTCGTAGTAGAGCAGGCCGCCGGCGTCGTGGACGGCTTTGCTGATGGCTTCGATTTGCCGCTCGAACACGCCGCAGGTGGACGGGTTGGTCATCATCAGGCCGGCGGTTTGCGGGCCGCAGGCTTCTTTGAGGGCTTCGAGGTCCACGTCGCCGTCTTTGCCGACGGGCACTTCGCGGACTTTGTAGCCGCACATGACGGCGGTGGCCGGGTTGGTGCCGTGGGCGGCTTCGGGGATCAGGATTTCGGTGCGGGCGTCGTCGCCGCGGGCTTCGTGGTAAGCGCGGATCATGGCGACGCCGGCGAATTCACCCTGGGCGCCGGCCATGGGGGCGAGGGAGACGCCTTTCATGCCGGTGACTTCCTTGAGGAAGTTCTGCAGCTCGTACAGGCAGGCCAGGTAGCCCTGGCTGTGGCTGGCCGGGGCGAGCGGGTGCCGGTTGAGGAAGCCGGGCAGCATGGCCGCGCGGTTGGCGCCGCGCGGGTTGTATTTCATGGTGCAGGAGCCGAGCGGGTAGAACTGCTTGTCGATGGCGAAGTTCTTGGTCGACAGGTTGGTGTAGTGGCGCACCACTTCCAGCTCGCCCACTTCCGGCAGGCCGGGTTTGTTCTTGCGGCGCAGGCTAGCGGGAATCGCGGCGAGTTGGTCCTCACTCACGGGCTTGGGCGCTTGCGCGGTGGCGCTGCGGCCGGGACGGGAGTGTTGGAAGATCAGCGTGGTTTCGTTGCTCATGCCAGAACCTCCTTAACGGCCTGCGCGAATAGATCGAGATCGCCTTCGGTGTGGACTTCGGTGCTGTTCACCAGGATGGCGTTCTTCATCGAGTAATCCTTGGCGAGGCTGAGGCCGCCGAGGATGTCTTTTTCCGCCAGGCGGGCGAGCACGGTGTCGGCGTCCTGGGGCAGCGTGAGGGCCACTTCGTGGAACACCGGGGCGCTGAAGGCGCGCTCGACGCCGTCAATGGCGCAGAGCTTGTCCGCCAGTTTCTGGGTGTTGGCGTGGCAGTGGCCGGCGACGCTGGCGAGGCCGTCCGGGCCCAACAGGGACACGTAGATGGTGGCGGCGGTCATGGCCAGGCCCTGGTTGGTGCAGATGTTGCTGGTGGCCTTGGAGCGGCGGATGTGCTGCTCGCGGGCTTGCAGGGTGAGGGTGAAGCCCTGCTTGCCTTCCATGTCCACGGTGCGGCCGATGATGCGGCCGGGCATCTGGCGGACGTGTTTTTTCTTGCAGGCCATGAAGCCGAAGTAGGGGCCGCCGGAGCTGAGCGGCACGCCCAGGGGCTGGCCTTCGCCCACGACCACGTCGGCGCCCTGCTCGCCCCATTCGCCCGGGGGCGTGAGGATTGCCAGGGAGGTGGGGTTGGTGACGGCGATCACCAGCATGCCGTTGGCGTGGGCCCAGTCGGTGAGGGCGTCCACGTCTTCCAGGCTGCCGAAGTAGTTGGGCTGGCTGATCACCAGGGCGGCGTAGTCGTCGCCTGCGAACGGGCTGAGGCTGTCGACCAGGGTCTGGCCGGCGTCGGTGCAGAACGGCACGGACACCAGCTCCACGTCCTGGTTGCTGACGATGGCTTCGCAGGCGCTGCGGTAGCGCGGGTTGAGCGCGTCGGGCACCAGCACCTTGCGGCTTTTCGATTTGCGGTTGGCGCGCAGGCTCATGAGCACCGCTTCGGCCAGGCCGGAGGCGCCGTCGTAGACGGAGGCGTTGGAGACGTCCATGCCGGTGAGCCGGGCGATCAGGGTCTGGTATTCGTAGATCACCTGCAGGGTGCCCTGGCTGGCTTCCGCCTGGTACGGGGTGTAGGCGGTGTAGAACTCACCGCGGGTGGCGATTTCCCATACCGCCGCCGGGATGTGGTGCGCGTAGGCGCCGCCGCCCAGGAAGCTGAGCGCGAAGCGGTCCTGCTCGGCGCGCTCGGCCATCAGGCGGGTCACTGCCATTTCGCCGCGCCCTTCGGGCAGGGCGTCGAGGCCGTGGCCGGCTTTCAGGTGGGCGGGGATTTCATCGAACAGGTCCTCGATGCTGTCGGCGCCAATCGCCTGGAGCATGGCCTGGACGTCGTCCGGGGTATGGGGGATATAGGGCATTGGGCGTTACCGGATAATTAGGTGGTAAACAGGATGGTCAGGGCGTTCGGCAAAAGCGGCGCTGCAACTTGAGCGTTTCAAGTTGCAGCGCTTCGCGGGCGAGGCCCGCTCCTACAAGAGGGGCCCGCTCCCACAGGGGAGCCTATTCGCTGTCGAGCTGCGCCTGATACTGGTCGGCGGTGAGCATTTCTTTCAGCTCGCCGCTGTCGGCCATTTTGATCTTGAACAGCCAGCCGCCGGCGTAGGGCTCGTTGTTGACGAGCTCGGGCTCGTCCTCGAGGGCTTCGTTGACGGCGACCACTTCGCCGGACACCGGCGCGTAGATGTCGGAGGCGGCTTTCACGGATTCGACCACACCGGCTTCGTCGCCGGCGGCGAATACCACGCCCTCTTCGGGCAGTTCCACGAACACCAGGTCACCCATGGCGTCCTGGGCGTGGTCGCTGATGCCGACCACGGCGATGTCGTCTTCCACGCGCACCCATTCGTGGCTGTCGCGGTAGCGCAAATCGGCGGGGATCTCGCTCATTGGTATTTCTCCTTGGCCGTGATCGTTATAACGGTTTGTAGGTGGCTTTGCCGTTGCGGACGAACGGCGCCCGCACCACCTGGGCGTTGAGACGTTTGTTGCGTATTGCCACTTCCACGGTGCCGGTGGTGCCGGCGGGCAACCGGGCCAGCGCCACCGCCTTGCCCAGCGTGGGCGAAAACGTGCCGCTGGTGATTTCGCCGTCCGGGCCGACGCTGCCGCCCGGCACGTGCACGCCCTGGTGGGCGCGCAGCACGCCCTTGCCTTCCAGCACCAGGCCGAGCAATTGCCGGTGGCCTTCGGTTTTCTGTTTTTCCAGGGCGGCGCGGCCGACGAAGTCGCGGTCGGCGTCGTCCAGGGCCACGGTCCAGCCGAGGCCCGCTTCCCAGGGCGTGATGTCCTCGTCCATGTCGTTGCCGTACAGGTTGAGGCCCGCCTCCAGGCGCAGGGTGTCGCGGGCGCCCAGGCCGGTGGGCCGCACGCCGGCGTCCACCAGCCGCTGCCACAGGTCTTCGGCCTTGCTGCCGGGCAGGATGATCTCGGCGCCGTCTTCACCGGTGTAGCCGGTGCGCGCGATCAGCCATTCGCCGACGTATTCGAAGCCGAAGAACGGCAGCCCGGCCACCGCCTTGGCGCCGGCCTCGCAGAGCACTTTTTCCAGGATCGCGCGGGCCTCCGGGCCCTGCACCGCGATCATCGCCAGGTCCGGGCGCTCGTGGATGTCCACGGCGAAGCCGCCGGCCTGGTTTTCCATCCAGTCCAGGTCCTTCTCGCGGGTGGCGCAATTTACCACCAGCCGGTAGTCGTTGTCGTCTTTGTAGACGATCAGGTCGTCCACTACCCCGCCGCGCTCGTTGAGCATGCAGGTGTAGATCGCGCGGCCGGCTTTGACCTTGTCGATGTCGTTGGCGAGCAGGTGGCGCAGGTAGGCGCGGGCGTCGCTGCCCTGCACGTCCACCACGGTCATGTGGGAGACGTCGAAGGCGCCGGCGTGCTGGCGCACGCCATGGTGCTCTTCCAGCTGGGAGCCGTAGTGGATGGGCATGTCCCAGCCGCCGAAATCCACCATCTTGCCGCCGGCGGCGAGATGGGCGTCGTAAAGGGGTGTGCGGTGACCCATGGGGTTAATTCACTCCATATCCCGGGCAAAGGCCGGGCTGTTCACGGTAGGGGTGAAGGATAACGGACCAGCGGGTGGAAGCCTAGGTGGGTTGGGGTTTTGGAGGCGGGTTGTGGGAGCGGGCCTTGCCCGCGAAAGGCCGGTGAAACCGGCCGGCGGGATACCAGAGGCTTTTGGAGAGGTCTCTGGAATCCTGCCGGCAAGCTTTGCTTGCCTTTCGCGGGCTGGGCCCGCTCGCACAAGACCCGCCCACCAAGCCGGTTAAGGCTTGATGGGGGTGGAGATGTAATTGAGGAAGGTGTCGCCGGCGGGGATCGCCACATAGATGCCAGCGGGCAGGCCCAGCGGCACGCCGCCGAGCTCCACACCCAGCGCCAGTTTGTTCTGGCTGATCTGCTCGATCTGCAGGCGGCCGTCGTCCAGGAAGGTAACGTCGCCGGCGAGCTGCAGGCTCAGTGGGTAGCTGTGCAGGTTATGGGTCAGGTCGCTGGCGACTCCGAGGATAACGACCTGCGGGGCCAGCTTGGGCGCGTCCAGGTACAGCTCCAGATTGGTGAGGAACTGGGGTCCGTCCTGGCCCTCCACGATCCAGCCTTTGACGCGGCCGTAATCCGGCGCGGCGCAGTTGCCGTCGGCGGCGTCGCAGGTGTAGCGGATGCGCATCAGCTGCGGGCCGGTGGGTGACGGCGGCGCACTGCCGATCGCCGGGTCGGCGTAGACGGTGGCGTTGGACACCACGATGCGGGTGGGCAGGATGTACACCAGCACGCCGCCGTTGTCCTTGACGGTCTGCGGGATGCTCGCCTGGTCCGCGTACTGGGCCACTTCCTGCGGCGTCTTGAAGCCGATGACTTCCACGTTCAGGTTGCCGCTGAGGTAGCTGTACTTGGCGTCCGGGCAGGTCTGGCCCACGTCGCAACCCACGTTAGCGTCGGTTACCGCGCCGGAGCCGGCGGTGCCGTCTTCTTCCGGGTTGGATTCCGGATCGCGCACGATACGGGCGCTGTTTTTCTTCGCCGACTCGGTCATCGACGGCACCGTTTCCGCGGATTCGTGCAGGAAGTTGGCGTTCACGTCCGAGGTGGGCAGGTTGCGCAACTGCTGCAGGACGTCGTTGGTCGCCGCCACACCCTTGAAGAAGATCGGCAGATCCGGGCCGCCTTCGGTGGGGGCCGGCGCGTCGTCCGGGTTCTGCGCCAGCAGTTTGGTCTGCAGCGGCAGGCCACGGGTGTCGCAGATGGCGTTGCTGCCGCAGGCCGGGCTATTGGTCACCGAGTTCAGCACATAGCGGTACAGCGTGCCTTCCTGCCAGGGCTGATCCGGGATGAATTTCAGGCTGCGGCCGCTGACGGTGATCTCGCCGTCCACGTCGCCGGCGGGGTTGCCGGCCTGGTCCACCTGCTGCACCTGGAAGGTGCCGGGGTTGATGCTGTCCGGGTCCATCGCCTGGGAGAAGGTGACGATGATCGGACGGTTGGCCGGCTGGCGGGCCAGCGGCAGGTGGTCGTCATCGCTCTTGCCGCCCTGGCAGCGGCCGGCGTCGTCGCTGGCCAGATCAAAGTCCGTGGGGATACACGGGAAACCCGGATAGGCGGTCAGCGCCAGCGGCGCCTGGGCATCACTGCCGATGTAGGTGGGCAACGTGAAGCTCAGCGTCTCGCCGAGGGCCGGGTTGCCGGCGATGTCGGTGATGCCGTCGGTGAACTGCACCTGGTAGTCGGTGTTGTACTGCAGCATCGGCTGCGGCTGGATCACCACGGAGACGCCGTCCAGGTAGTACTCGTAGTCCACCGGGTTGCCGTCGGCGGTGACGCGCAGGGTATCGCCGGCGATCACGCTGGTGGGGTCCAGCGGCTCGCTGAAGTTGAGGATGATCGGGTCGCCGGGGCGCTGCTTGTTCACGTGGTCGCCGGGCTGCCAGGCGGCCAGCTCGGGGCTGGTCATGTCCACTTCCATTTCCGGAGCGTTCTCCTGGTCCGGGTAGGATTCCATGTGGAAGCTGAGCACGCCGTAGGCGGTTTCGGTGCCGAGCACCTCCGGCTCCACCACGCCGACGGCGTCGACGATCAGGCTTCCCTGTTCGGTGTCGGCGATGGCGTAGCCCACCAGCTCCACCTGCAGCAGGGTCTGGTTGAAGGCGCCGTTGGCGCGCTGCACCTCGGTATCGAAGGCCACGTCCATGGTCAGGCGCAGCTGCTTGGGCGCGGACGGGTCGTCGGTGTAGGGGTTGGGCAGCAGGTAGCCGTTGGCGTCGCCCAGGAAGGTGACGGTGACTTCGCCGGAATCAAAGCCGGCGGGCACTTCGCCGCCGATGCGCACGTCCAGCGGGTCGCCCTTGAGCAGTGAGCCTTTGGGCACGCGCAGCGGGGTTTTGTCCGGGAAGTTGGGAGCGAAACCGAGCTCGGCGAACACATTGCCCTGCTGCTTGGAGACGGTGTTGTCACCCAGCAGCTTGGCAATCAGCGGCACGCAGTTGATCGGGTCGCCGGTGATCGGCGAGGTCTGCACGCCGTCGTCCAGGCAGCCGAGCACCGGGTCGGCGGGCGCCGCTTCCTGCACCAGGGTTTCGCGCGGTTTGGTGTTGCGCGGCGAGAAGGTGCGGGTGAAGCCGCCGGCCAGCTCTTCGCCGTAAAGGTTTTGCACTCCGTTGCTGAGTTCCAGGGTGACGTCGCTGCCGCTGCTCAGCTCGTTTTGCGGGTCGATGCTGATGTGGCGGCCGTCCACGCGCAGGTAGGCGGGCACCGTTTCGCCGCCCTGGGTGAGGGTGACGGTGTCGCCGTAGACCACGGTCTGGCGGTCCAGCGGCTGGGTCATCACCAGATTCACCGAGGAGAAATCCAGGAACGGCAGGTCGTCGCCGTCCGGGCTGACGCTGGCCACCTCGAAGGTATCGCTGAGCTGGCGCAGGGCGCGCGGTTTGCCTTCCAGGGCGGCGCGGGTCTTGAAGTCCACGCTGCCGTCGGGGAGCGCGGCGTCGCCGCTGTCGGTGCGGATGTTATTGAGAGTGAGCGCGTACTCACTTTTCACCGCCAGGGCCGGATTGGGCATCAGCACGGCGCTGCGGCCCTGGTCGGCGCTTTCCACGGTGAAGTTCACCGGGCCGTCCGGGCCGGTGAGCGTGAAGTTGGACGCGTCCACCTCCACCGGGTCGGAGAAGCGCACCACCACCGGGGCGTTGGGGGAGACTTCCGCCTGGCCGTCGAACGGGTAGCTGTAGACCACCTCGGTTTCCTGCCAGTTGTCGAAACTTACCGTTTGCTCGTCACTGCTGCTGCCGCCGCAGGCGGCCAGTATCGCGGTGCCCGTGAGCACTATCAGCTTGCGCATATCCATGACCGACCTCCGTTAGAATTTCAGCGTGACCGAACCGGAGAAGACGTGGACGTCGCCGTCCGCTTCCACGGTTTCGTAGGGTTCCGGGTAGGTGGGCGAGTTGGTGGCGTAGAGATCGAACTCGCGGGCTTCGAGTTTCTGGTACTGGTAACCGAAGTCGAAGCGCACCGGGTAGGCCAGGAAATGCGGGTTCTTGTACTTGGCGGTGAGGCCCAGGCCGACGATCCACTTGTCCGCGTCCAGGTAGTTCACGTCCAGGGAGGCGTTGGATTCCAGCGGGGACTCGCTGTAAGCGACGCCGCCGGTGAGCATAAAGGTGTCGTTGAGCTCGAACTCGGCACCCAGACGCGGCACCACGATGTCCTGGAATTCCAGGGTGCCCACTTCGCTGTTCACCGCCTGGTCCTTGATGGTATCGCTGTCGAACTCTTCTTCCAGGTCGGACCACTGCTGCATTTCCACCGAGGCGCCGACGCGGAAGCGCTCGCCGCCGTAGAGCAGGCCGGCGGAGTAGATGTTGGGCTGGTAGGAATCCAGGGTGGTGACTTTCAGGTTCAGGCCCGGGGGCGCGATGGTGCCGGGAATCACGGTCTGCGCGTCCACGGTGGTGTTGGTGTTGGAGTAGCCGCGGAACGCGAAGGCGGTTTCGAAGCCGTCCAGCCAGCAGCCTTCGTTGTCGGGGCAGAAGGTTTCCGCCATGTCCACGGTGGCGCTGAGAATCGGGCGAATCGACGGCTTGGCGGAGACGTTCAGTTCTTCGTACTGGGTTTCGCCGGCCAGGTTGGTGGTGGCCACCAGCTCCGCTTCCGAGTGCAGCGTGATACGGGCGGAGGCGCCCACGTCGATGCCGCGCCACAGGGTGGTGGCGCCGCCCAGGTTCAGGAACAGGGGCTGACGGCCGTATTCGAAGTATTGCCCTTCCCGGGAGGTCTGGGACTCAAACGCCAGCATTTCCTCGCCGTACTTCTCCACGCCGATCATCACGCCGAAGAAAATCGGGTGGTTGAATTTGGTCAGCGAGGAGAGATCGGTCTTCATGCCGATCAGGGTGTGCTGGGAGGGCGAATCCTGCAGCACGTCGCCGCCGCTGCGGTTGGGCGGGTTGGCGCCGCCCAGGCTGGTGGCGCGCAGTTCGTGGTCGGCGTGCAGCAAGCCCATGGTCAGCTCACCGCGCGGGTCCTTGGTGAGGTAGGCCGGGTTGTAGTACACGGCGGAGACCTGGGTGTTGAACATGGACAGGGCCTGGGCGGAGGCCACATCGGAGGGCAGCACCCCGTAGGTGGTGCCGATGTTGCCCATGCTGGCGTAGGCGGCGGTGGTGGAACCAATGGCAAGCGCCAGGGCAGCGCCCCGGGCGACGATTTTATTGTTCATGGCGAACTACTCCGTCAGGCCGTCTCGGGGAAGAACGGCGGCTTTGTTATTTACAGGCGTTCACTTAACGGGCGCGCAGTATGTGCGACGAATTAGAAACAAAACACTGGTTAACGCTACATTTCGTGCACTTTTGTTAACCGTTTCCGTTAGTCAAAACCTTTTACTGATGCGGATTTTATAGGCTAATAATTAAGTATCGGCTCTGGGTACCCCTCTACCATAAGACCTTATTAGAATCGCTGTAGACCGCGTGATCAGCGGGCTGCGGCGCCAGGGCCAATAACGGACAGAAAATACGGCTTGTGAATAAACGTCAACGTATCGGAAGCACAAAACTTGTAAAAGATGCGTGAGGACAAACGGAGGCCGCGTTGTCAATGTTTACGTCATTGACAGCTGTGTACATCGGGAAATAAGCGACGCGCCCCCCCCCGGGGCCGCGGGTCAGGGTCGGGCGTTGCGGGGGAGGTCGCCGGCGCGGCCGAGGGCGCGGTGCATGAAGGCGTGGCGGGCGGGGGCGAGGCGGTTGACCAGGCCCAGGCCGGTGTTGCGCAGCCAGCGGACGGCGGGTTCGGGGCGTTCGAAGAGCAGCTTGAAGCCACGCATGGCGTTCTGCATCAGCAGGTTGTCGGCGCGGCGGCGGCGCTCGTAGCGGGCCAGGATGGTGGCGTGGGCCACCGGCAGGCCGGCGGCGCGGGCGCGGCCGAGTTCTTCGGCGAGCACGGCAGCGTCGAGCAGGCCCAGGTTGATGCCCTGCCCGGCCAGCGGGTGGATAACGTGGGCGGCGTCGCCCACCAGCGCCAGCGAGCGGCCCTGGTAGCGGCTGGCGTGGCGCTCTTCGATGGGGAACACGGCGCGGCGGCTGACCACCCGGGCGGCGCCCAGCACTTCGCCGGTGGCCTGGCTGAGCGCGGCGCCGAAGGCGTCGTCGTCCAGCGCCATCAGTTCGTCGCTGCGTTGCGGCCAGGCGGACCAGACGATGGAGCACCGGTGGCCGCCGTGGCCGAACAGGGGCAGCAGCGCCAGCGGGCCGGAGTCCATGAACGCCTGGCGGGCGCAGCCGCCGTGGGGTTGGTCGGTTTCGATGGTGGCCACCAGGGCGCGGTGGCCGCTGTCGCGGGCCGGGGCGGGGATGCCGGCGGCGTCGCGCACCCGCGAGCGGGCGCCGTCGGCGCCCACCAGCAGATCGGCGCTGAAGACCCGGTCGCCGGCGGTGACCCGCCAGCCGTCGCCGTCCCGGGCCAGGTCGTCCACCGGGGTGTCGCCGTGCCAGGCCAGGGTGTCGCGCTCGCCGGCGGCCTCGAACAGCGCGGCGGTGAGGTGGTCGTTCTCCAGCAGCCAGCCCAGGCAGTCGGCGCCGGCGTCGGCGGCGCTGAAACGCACCTCGCCGGTGCCGTCCCGGTCCCACACCTGCATGCTGGCGTAGGCCTGCACCCGCTCCGGATCGAGACGGTCCCAGACGCCGGCGTGGCGCAGCAGCCAGTGGCTGGCCTCGCTGAGCGTGGACACTCGGGGCGCGGACTCGCCGCTGGGGCGCACCGGCGCCGGCCCCGCGTCCAGCACCCGCACCGAGAAGCCCTGGTCCGCCAGCAGCAGCCCGAGCAAGCCGCCGGCCATGCCGCCGCCGACGATCAAAACATCCGTGTGCAGTGCGTTATCCATCACAACCCCATGGCCCGGCGGGCGAAGTTTTTGCGGGCGGTCGGTAGCAAATCCAAGGCCAGCAGACCGAGCTGGCGGCTGTGGGCGAACAGCGGCTGGCGCACGCGGAACAGCTCCGGCAGCCAGCGCGAGGCGTGGCCGATCTGGCTCTGGTCGGCGCGGCGGTCAGCGGCCCATTGCTCGAGCAGCGCCAGGCGGCCCGGCTGGGCGTCGCCGCCGACCCGGCGGGCCAGAAGCTCCAGATCGCGCAGGGTCAGGTTGAAGCCCTGCCCGGCCACCGGGTGCAGGGTGTGGGCGGCATTGCCCACCACCGCCGCGAACGGCACCGCCTGGGCGCAGGCTTCGCTGAGCACCAGCGGGTAGCGGGCGCGCTCGCCGACGCGGGTGAGGCGCGGCATGTCGCGGCCGAGCCGTTCGCGCAGGGCGGCCAGAAAGGCGTCGTCGTCCAGGGCCATCCAGCGGTCCACGTCGTCGCGGGGGCCGGTCCAGACCAGCGCCATGCGCTCGCCGGGCAGCGGCAGCAGGGCCAGCGGGCCCTCGTCGAGGAAGCGTTCGAACGCCTGGCCCCCGTGCGGCTCCGCCAGCCCCAGGTTGGCGATCAGGGCGTCGTGGCCGATGTCCCGGTGGCGGGCGCTGATGCCGAGCCAGTCGCGGGTGCGCGAGCGGGCGCCGTCGGCGGCGATCAGCAGCGGCGTGTGCAGTGCTTCGCCATCGTCCAGTGTGGCTTCATAGCCGTCGGTGGCGCGGCGGATGCCGGTGAGCGACGCCGGGGCGCGCAGGGTGATGGCCGGGTCCGCTTCCACGGCGCGCAGCAGCACATGGCCGAACCAGCGGTTTTCCACCACCGCGCCCAGGCGCGGCAGGTTCTGCTCTTCGGCGGTGAGCCGGGCCAGGCCGAGCCGGCCGCGCCGGGACACGTGCACGGTGTCGATGCCGGCGGCGTTATCGAGCACCGCGTCCTGCAGGCCCAGCTGCTCAAGAATCGCCAGGCTACCGGCGGACAGCGCCGTGCTGCGCGCGTCGAAGCTGGGCGTGTCCGGCGCCTCGCCGGCGGCCAGGGCGTGGCTCTCCACCAGCGTCACCGCCGGCGCGCCGTGGTGGCGCAGCAGCAGCGCCAGGGCCGCCCCCGCCATGCCGCCACCCACGATGAGCGGGGCAGCGCTCATGCACGCGCCTCGCGCATCAGGGCTTCGATGTCGTCGATGGCCTTGGGCACGTCGCGGCTGAGCACGTCGCAGCCCTCTTTGGTGACCAGCACGTCGTCCTCGATGCGGATGCCGATGCCGCGCCAGCGCTCTTCCACGGTGTCGTCGTCCGGGGCGATGTAGAGGCCCGGCTCCACGGTGAGGGTCATGCCCGGTTCCAGCTGGCGCCACTCGCCGCCGATGCGGTAGTCGCCCACGTCGTGCACGTCCAGGCCCAGCCAGTGGCCGGTGCGGTGCATGAAGAAGCGCTGGTAGGCCTGCTCTTCGATCAGGTCGTCCGGGTTGCCGGCCAGCAGGCCGAGTTCCACCAGCCCTTCGGTGAGGATGCGCACCACGGTTTCGTGGGGCACGTTCCAGTGGTTATCGGTGTGGGTGGCTTCGATGGCGGCGTACTGCGAGGCCAGCACCAGCTCGTAGAGGGCGCGCTGCTCGCCGCTGAACTTGCCGTTGATCGGGAAGGTGCGGGTGATGTCCGAGGCGTAGTTGTGCAGCTCGCAGCCGGCGTCCACCAGCACCAGGTCGCCGTCCTTGAGCGGCGCGCTGTTCTCGATGTAGTGCAGGATGCAGCCGTTGGCGCCGCCGCCGACGATGCTCGGGTAGGCCGGGCTGCGGGCGCCGTGGCGCATGAATTCATGCAGGTATTCCGCTTCCAGCTGGTATTCATACATACCCGGGCGCACCGCCTGCATGGCGCGCACATGGGCGCCGGCGGAGATCTGGGCCGCCTGTCGCATGAGGTCAGTTTCCGCCTTGCTCTTGAACAGGCGCATGTCGTGCAGCAGGTGCGAGAGCGCCACGAATTCGCCGGGCGGCTGGGCACCGGTGCGGACCCGCTCGCGGATGGTGTTGATCCAGCCCATCAGGCGGCTGTCGAAGGCGGCGTCGCGGCCCAGGTCGTAGTAGACCCGTTCGCGGCCTTCCACCAGGCCGGGCAGGATGTCGTCGATGTCGTTGATGGGGAAGGCGTCATCGGCGCCGTAGTCCGCCACCGCCCCTTCCGGCCCGGCGCGGTAGCCGTTCCAGATTTCCCGGGCGCGGTCGCGCTCGCGGCAGAACAGCACGTATTCGCCGTGTTCGCGGCCGGGCAGCAGCACCATCACCGCTTCCGCTTCGGGGAAGCCGCTCAGGTACCAGAAGTCACTGTCCTGGCGGTAGGGGTGTTCCACGTCCCGGTTGCGTGTGCGCTCCGGCGCGGCGGCCAGGATGGCGATGCTGTTGGGCTCCATCTGCTCCATCAGCTCGCGGCGGCGGCGCTGGAATTCCTGCAGACGAATGGTCATGGGTTCTCCTCAATGCCGGGTGGGCGGCGTTTCCGGTTCGGCGGCGTCGCCGGGGCCGGGCTTTTTCGCGGCCTGCTGTTTCATCACCAGGTCGGTGTAGATCATCAGCGCGGACATGCGGCAGTGCTCGGCGACCTGCTCGAACATGCGCTCTTCCTCCTCGCCGGTCTCTTCCGGCGTGGTCACCTGGCTCACCGCGGACAGGTCGGACAGCGCCTCCTGCACGCCCGGCGACAGCTCGGTGTCGGCGACGCCGGCGGCGCCGGTGCCGAAGCCCACCAGGAAGCCTTCGCTCCACTGGCCCAGGGCGGCCACGCGCAGGTCCAGGTCGTCCTCGTCGGCGGGCAGCAGCATGGGCAATTCCAGACCGGTGCCGGAAAAGCCTTCGATGGTCTGATCGCGCCAATCGATCAGCGCGCGGGACAGCTCCGGCGGCAGCCCCTCGGGCTGCTCGGCGTGGGCGGCCAGGGTGCCCAGCAGGGCGTTGTCGTCCTGGCCGTGGCCGGTGGCCAGCAGGCCGCAGACCACGCCGTGCAGTTCGCTGGGCGAATTGGGGATGCCCGCCTGGGCGGCGGCGCGGGCGAGTTCGTCGAAGTCGGGCAGTTCGGGCATGGGGCTCCGTCTTTACTCTTTAATGACTTTCTGCAAAGCGGCGCTAAGTGCTTAACCCGCCTTGATTTGCGTTGACCCTTCGCAGGGCCGTATCTATAGTACAAAAAGCCGTCAATGGCGGCGGGCAAACTTCCTTCCCGCCTGCGATTCGGACCCGGATCGGGGGCTCAACCTTAGGCGAACAGCGACCAATTTGCCATGACGATGGAACAACAACTCCGGCAACTGGAAGCCCGGGTGGACGAGCTGCTGCGCATCTCCGCGCACCTGCGCCAGGAGAACCGGCTGCTGCGCGAACGGGAAACCCGCCTGCTCGATGACCGCGCCCAGTTGGTGAAGAAAAACGATCTGGCCAAGGCCCGCGTTGAAGCCATCATAACCCGCCTGCAGTCCCTTGAGCAGGAGGATTCATGAGCGACGGCCACTCCCTGGTGATTCATATCCTGGATAAGGAATACCGGGTCGCCTGCCCGCCCGGCGAGCAGGACAATCTGCTGCGCGCCGCCCGCTACCTCGACAACCAGATGCGCGAAGTGCGCCAGGCCAATGTGATCGGCCTGGAGCGGATCGCCATCATGGCGGCGCTGAACATGAGCCACGAGCTGCTGGAAGCCCGCGAACAGCTGGGCGACGACAGCGGCAACGACGAGCGCATTCAGGGTCTGCTGAGCCGCCTGGACAACGAAATCCGCGCCTTCGAGGAAGGCAACGACGAGGCGCCTGTCAAGCCCTGACCCTCACCCCCGCCCCTGTTATACTCTTGGCAAGTGTTCCCTGGACCGTGCGCCAGCCGGGTTACGTCCCTGCCGATGCTTTACCCTTAGGGGTCCAAATTGGTGTGCCTGTGTGCATGTCCGCCTTCGAGCGGAAAGCCTGAGGGCATTAACCTGCGGTCCCCGCCTTGAACTTTTCGGTTCAAGGGCTACACCCGCAGCGGCGGTTCGGGGGGCACGCTTTATAAAGACAGTGGATAGTTGGCAGTTAACAATTAATAGTTAACAGTTAATAGCGGCGCGTTTAAGGGCGCTGGGTGCTATCCATGGACGCCTTCCTTTTCTATGAGTTCTAAACCTTCACGACAGCAGATGCGGCGGGCCCTTCGGGCGCGGCGGCGGGCTGTGTCCGCCGGTGAGCGGCGGCGAGCGGTGCGGGGGTTTGCGCGGCATTTGCCGGGGGCGCTGGGGGTGCGGCGGTTTCGGCATTTCGGGGTGTATCAGGCGGGGGACGGGGAGTTGGATCCGTTGCCCGCCCTGGCGCATTCGCGCTTCGGTGGGTCGGTTCTATACCTTCCGGCGCTGGACCGGGTGCATCGCGGGCGGATGCACTTCCGCCTGTGGCGGCGCGGGGGGCGGCTGAAGGCGAATCGGTTTGGTATCGGCGAGCCCCGTCGCCGGGAGCGGGCGCGGGCGGCCTGGGCGCTGGATGCGATTCTGGTGCCGCTGGTGGGCTTTGATGACCGGGGTCACCGGCTGGGCATGGGCGGGGGGTTTTACGACCGCGCGCTGGCGGACCTGGCGCGCCGGCCCCGGCGGCCGCGACTGATCGGCGTGGCGTTCGAGTTTCAGCGCCAGCCCAGGCTGCGCGAGGCAGCCTGGGACCAGCCTCTGGATCAGGTGGTGACCGACGTTCGGCGTTACTTACTGTCGTAATTGCTGAACTGCATGCCCGCGGAATTCGCGAAGCGCTCCAGATCAGAATCGTTACCGCCGTGGGTGATGGTGCTGATCAGCACCCCAAGAGCAAATACGAATGCGAGGACGACAAGTGCGTCCGGCTTCTTCTTCATTGTGTTTCCATTCCCCAAATTTCAAGAAAGCTCGGTACGGTGGAGCCCAGTACAAATGCGGACCGCCGTTTTCTGGCCCCCCGGTATGGCCGGAGTGGTACGGCGTTTTCCGCTTCCCCTAAACCCGTGTCGGGCGAAAGACTCATCATGGTAGGCCATTTGTTTCGTAACAAAATGAGAACCGGGTCAAAATTCGGGCATTCAGCCCACTCAAGTCAAGGAGTTACGGCCCTTATCTCACGCTTCTTAACAAAACTACAGTCCAACATTCAAATTCACGGGGCCTTCACCGCACATTAACGCATAAGACGTTGTTCGCAGTGAAGGCCTGATTCGATAGGACCGGCCTGCCCTGTTTTAGTTCAGAAACAGCCGGTAGGCCGGGTTGTCGCTCTCTTCCACCATCGGGTAAGGCACCTTCTTCAGGTCCTTGCGCAGGTTGCCCCGGTCACCGAACGGCACCTGGAAGCCCACCAGCACCCGCCCGTAGGCGGCCCCGTGGTTGCGGTAATGGAACACGCTGATGTTCCATTTCTGGCCCAGCGACATCAGGAATTTGACCAGGGCGCCGGGGCGCTCGGGAAATTCCACCCGGAACAGCATTTCGTCCAGGTCCTGCCGCGAGGTGTGGCCGCCCACCATATGACGGATGTGCAGCTTGGCCATCTCGTTGCCGGTCATGTCGACCACCGGGTAGCCGGCCTCGCGCAGTTCCGCGATAAGCGGAGCAAGGTCCGTGCCACCAGGACGAATCTGCACGCCGACGAAGATGTTCGCCTCGTGCTCACTGGAGTAACGATAGTTGAACTCGGTGATGCTGCGCCGGCCCAGGGCCTGGCAGAACGCCCGGAAGGCGCCGGGCTTTTCCGGGATGGTCACCGCCAGAATGGCCTCGCGCTGCTCGCCCAGTTCGGCGCGCTCGGAGATGTGCCGCAGGCGGTCGAAGTTCACGTTGGCGCCGCTCTGGATCGCCACCAGGGTTTTGTTTTCGGCGCCGTGCTTGTGCACCCAGTTTTTCAGGCCGGCCAGGGCCAGCGCGCCGGCGGGCTCGCAAATGGCGCGGGTATCCTCGAAGGAATCCTTGATGGCGGCGCAGATTTCGTCGGTGGTGGCGGTGATCACCTCGTCCACGTGGTCGCGCAGGATGCGGAAGGTCTCCTTGCCGATCTGGCGAACCGCCACGCCATCGGCGAACAGGCCCACTTCCGACAGGGTCACCCGGCGCTTGCGAGCCATGGCGGCCTGCAAACAGGCGGCGTCTTCCGGCTCCACGGCGATGATTTTCACCTCCGGGCGCACGTATTTCACATAGGCGGCGATGCCCGCCGCCAGGCCGCCGCCCCCCACCGGGATAAAAATGGCGTCCAGGTCGCGGCTCTGCTGGCGCAGGATTTCCATGCCCACGGTGCCCTGGCCGGCGATCACGTCCGGGTCGTCATAGGGGTGCACGAAGGTCAGGCCTTCTTTTTCCTGCAGCTTGGTGGCGTGGGCCAGGGCGTCATCGAAGCCGTCGCCGTGCAGCACCACCTTGCCGCCACGCTCGCGCACCGATTTCACCTTGATCTCCGGGGTGGTGCGCGGCATCACGATCACCGCGCGCACGCCCATGGCGCTGGCCGCCAGGGCCAGGCCCTGGGCGTGGTTGCCGGCGGAGGCACAGATCACGCCCTTACTGCGCTGCGCGTCAGTGAGGCTGGCCAGCTTGTTGTAGGCGCCACGCAGCTTGAAGGAGAACACCGGCTGCAGATCCTCGCGCTTGAGCAGCACGCGGTTGCCGATGCGTCGGGAGATCAACGGGGCCGCATGGATGGGCGTTTCCAGCGCCACGTCGTAGACGCGGGATTGGAGAATCCGTTTTACGTATTGATCAAGCATCGCAGGCATGGAAGATCCGCAAGGGTAAAACCGCTAGTTTACGGGGCGCGGGGCGGGAGCGTCCATTGCGCTGTCCTGTATCGGCGGGCCAAGCGCCCGTATAATCGCCGCACCCTTGCATCGCGGAGACCGACCATGGACCAGAACGCTCTGAAGAAACAGGTGGCCGAGGCCGCCCTGCGCTACGTGCCGGAAGGCGAAGTGGTGGGCGTGGGCACCGGCTCCACCGCCAATTTCTTCATTGACGGCCTGGCGGGCATGAAGGACCGCATCGCCGGCGCCGTGGCCAGCTCCGAGGCCACCGCCGAGCGCCTGCGCGGCCACGGCATCCCGGTGCTGGCGCTGAACGACGTGGACCGCCTGCCGGTGTACGTGGACGGCGCCGACGAGGTCAACGAGCACCGCGAGATGATCAAGGGCGGCGGCGGCGCGCTGACCCGGGAAAAAATCGTCGCGGCGGTGGCCAAGGATTTCATCTGCATCGTCGACGGCTCCAAGAAGGTGAAGCGTCTGGGCGCCTTTCCGCTGCCGGTGGAAGTGATCCCCATGGCGCGCTCCTACGTGGCGCGCAAGCTGGTGGGCCTGGGCGGCCGGCCGGAATACCGCGAAGGCTTCGTCACCGACAACGGCAACATCATCCTCGACGTCCATAATCTGGACATCGTGAACCCGCTGGAACTGGAAAAAACCCTCAATAATATTACCGGCGTGGTCACCAACGGGCTGTTCGCGCTGCGCCCGGCGGATGTGGTGCTGGTCGGCGAGGGCGGCGGCGTTTCGGTCTACTGACCTTGACCGGACGGCACGCGCCCCTGTGCATAATATGACACTTAATACCTGGCACGAACGTTCCTCTTAACCGGCCCATTACGTTCGGCTACCCTCCCGCTACGTTCCGTAAAGTAACCCGTCCCCCGTCTACCGTTCACAACCTTTTTCATACGGCATTCACCACCGCTTTGTTTTATTAGTTGCATATGAGACGAGAGCGTTGTTCGCGGTCACCCCCGTAAAGCTGCCTTTCGTCGTCTTCCACTGGCACGCCTACCCGAAAAAACGTCCAGTGGAATAAAAGAGCTTAAATAAGCCCAATAACAAGATCCGGAGAGTCTTTATTATGTACCGATCCCTCCAGCAGTCCGCCCGGAGTGTTGCCGCCGCCGTCGCCCTCACCGCCAGTGTTCCCGCGCTTGCCGGCATGGGCAATACCGCCAATACCTACGGTCTTTTCCCCGTTGACGTCGGTACCGCCCAGGCGCTTTCCATGTTCAACGCCCAGGCTTCGGCGCTGTATTACAACCCGGCGTATCTGACCATGGACCCGCGCGGCGAATTGACCGCCGGCCTGCTGCACGGCGAGCAGGAGCTCAAGAGCGACGACACGGTGGTCAACGACACCCGCTCCCAGCAGCAGCTGATCGCACTGAAAACCAACCTGTCCGAATTGACCAAGGTGAACCACCCGCTGTATTTCGCGATCATCGCCGGGGTGGAGAAGTTCGGTGAAGAGATGCTGGCGTTTAATTCCAGCACCTCCGATGAAGGGCAGTTCCTTAATTACGGCCGCCAGCCGCTGTTCCTGAACGTGGGCGGCGGCACCCAGTTCTTGAACGGCATCAACGTGGGGGCCTCGGTGCATATTTCCCTGCGCGCGGAAGCCACCCTCAACGCCAGCTCCAACCTGGCCGGTGAAACCCAGTACGAAGAGCTGGACGTGACCGCCAAGCCGGTATTGCGCCCGGTGCTGTCCACCTCCCAGGAGTGGGGCAAGATCATCTGCGGCCACAACGACGACTGCTGGATCGGCGGCCTGGAAACGGCGCTGACATTCCGCGGCCACACCGAAGCCCGCACGTCGGTGGAATCGAACATCGTGATTCCCGGCACCGTGCCGGATCCCGGCATCCTGCTGGCGATCGACACCATTGATTCTTACCAACCGGACATCTACGCCGCCGGCGTGCTGTACAACTTCAGCGACCGCTTCCGCATGGGCGTCACCGTGGAGCGGCAGAACTGGTCTGACCTGACCGAGGAACTGCAACGCGACACCGTGAAAGACCAGGCCAACGCCCGGTTCAAGGACATCACCGTGCCGCGCCTCGGCGCCGAGTGGCAGGTCAACAAGCACATGACCCTGCGCGGCGGCGTCGCGTACCAGGAGTCACCGCTGGAGAGCATTCGCACCGAGGATGTGAACTACCTGGATAACGACAAGTGGATCATCGGCCTGGGCTCCTCGCTGGTGATCGATAACCCGCCGATTCTGGCCTACCCGATGCGTCTCGACTTCGGCTACCAGTTCCAGCAGCTGGAAGACCGCGATTTCGAATTGACCAGCAGCCGGCCGGGCGTGACCAACCCCTTTGCCACCGTAACCGCGGGCGGCGAAGTTCATGTGTTCAGCGGTTCCCTGACGCTTAAGTTCTAGGAGGTGCGCCATGCGCTATAAAGCTCTAATAACACTGACCGCGGCGGCGACCCTGTTCGGCTGTGGCGGTGACGACAGCGGCGACAACCCCAACGTGCCGGATTTGCGCGCACCGGAATCCGGCAACGCGGCGCTGTTCTTCACCTATCCGTTGGATGATCAGAAAGACGTGGCGCCCAACGCCCCGGTGGTGTTCAACTTCGGCGCCGCCTTGCAGGTGGCACCGTCCAACTTCCAGTTCACCGACGCCGACGGCGACCCGGTGGCGTTCGAGTTCAGCGTCGTCGATGACGGCCGGGGCGTGGTATTGCGTCCTCAGGAAAAACTGGACGCGATCGCCGACTATCAGGTCGTGCTGCAAGGTATCGAGGCCAATGGCGACGCGGTGGGACTGCCCGACGGCGCTTTGAACTTCACCACCCGCGCCGCCCTGGAAGGCCCGGCCGACCTGCAGAAAGAAAGCCCGGACTTTGAAGTGGCGTCGATCTTCCCGGACGACAAGACCCAGTTCAAAACCATGGACTTCTCCGCGTTCCGCCTGCGCACCAGCCATCCGGTGGACGAAGAGACCGTGGTCTACGGCGACACCGTGTCCCTGACCCGCAACGGTCAATTGGTACCGGCGGTGCTGCTCGCCAAAGGCAACGCCCTCACCGTGGACCCGGTGGACGACATGACCCCCGGCGTTGAGTACGTGCTGAGCGTGGACGGCGTGGTGAGCCGCTTCGGCGACCCCATCGCGTCCTTCGAACGCACCGTGACCCCGACCAAGACCAGCTCGCCCACCGGCAAACGGGAGACCCTGGTCACCGAGGTGCCGGCGGCGGACCCGAACCTGGGCTGCCTGGCCGACAACGTGCGCGTGTCGCCGCTGACCGGCGAGCCGATCAACTGCGTGCCGGTGATCGGCACCCTGCTGGAAGACCAGACCGTTTCCAAGCAGACCGGCAACGTGTTCGGCGAGCTGGCGTTCCCGCCCGCGTTCCCCGACGTGACCCCGCTACGCGTGGCACGCGGTTCCCGGCTGGTAGGCGACGCCCTGGAAGTCCTCGTCGGCGGCCAGGTGCCGGTGGGCTTTAACTCCGGCGACGTAACCGTGGAAATGGTCGCCGACGCCACCGGTTACCTGTTCCCCAACCCCACCTCGGCTTCCCCGAACGCGGCCAAGAACCTGCGTCTGTTCCTGGATCTGTCCACCACCACCGACGATGCCCGGGCCAACGGCGCGTTCACCCAGAACCTGCTGCATGTGGAACTGGTGGGCCGCGCCATCGTGCGTGACGGCGTGCTGCGCGCCGACGCCATCAGCGTGGTGGAACCGCGCGTGCTCGGCGTGGAGGACAACTACGGTCTGCTGAGCTTCCGCATGGAGTCCTACCGCGACCAGACCACCGCCCCGGACCCGCTGGATGATCAAACCCGCCCGATGCTGCAGGCGTTGACCCAGGACGACGGCAGCCGGCAGCTGTCCTGGCAGCCCGGCGAGTTCGCCGACCGCATGGTCCCCGGCGAGCCCATCGTACTGCTGTTCACCGAAGCGCTGGACCCGAACAGCATCGTCGAGGGTGTCAGCCTGCGCCTCACCAAGGGCGGCATGGACGAGCCTTTTTCCTGGAAACTGGACGGCAACGCGCTGGTGATCACCCCGGACGACCCGGTGGATTACGGTGTGGAGTACGTGGTCGAGACCACCACGGACATCACCGACCTGAGCGGCAACCCGCTGATGAACCTGAACCCGCTCGACGGCACCAATCAACTGACCTTCACCCTGCCCACCTACGTGGAGGGCGAGGACGTGCAGCGCGGGCCGTTCGCCACCACCGTCTACCCTGGTTTCCCCTGCGCCACCAGCGACGAGCTGGATCTCAACGCCTTCGGCGGCATGGGTAGCCAGGGGGTGTGCGTGTCCTCCAGCCCGGAAAGCGAGCAGGTGGAAGTGGACCGCATGCCGATTACCGACATGCCCGCCAACCGCGCCATCCGCGTGCGCTTCTCCCAGAATATGGACCCGGCGTCCATCGAGCTGGGCCGCACCTTTATCGTCGAGGAGGTGGACGGTGGCGCCGTGGAAGGCAGCCTTGAGGTGGGCGTGCGGCACCTGACCTTCACCCCGGATCAGCCCTGGGAAGCGGGCACCCTGTACCGCTACACCCTGGCCTCGGAAACCAGCGGCTGCGCCAGCGCCATCTGCTCCGAGGACCAACTCCCGCTGCAGACCGCGCTGCTGCTTGGCAACGAGAGCGACCAGGGCGGCCCGAACATGGACATCCTGTTCCGTGGCGCGGCCGCCACCGACAATGTGTTCCAGGAGCTGAACAACCTGCCCAGCGTGGACGTGAATTACAACTTCGCCATCGACGGCGGTGAATCGCCGGTTACCGACGACAACCTGCCGGTACCGCCCAACGCCACCCGCATTCTGCCCAACCAGGGCGGCGCAGGGGACGAAAATACCGGCGGCGGCCTGGTGACGGCGGCCAACACCGGTTGCGGCTTCGAAGGCGCACCCCCTTACTCCGAGGAAGACTTCGAGCAGTGCGACGCCCGCCGTCTACTGTATGCCGCCGGCGCCTTGAACACCGAGATTCTCGGTTTCGTCGAAGCGGAAGAGCTGCCGGATTACGTCGACTCCGACCGAGGCGGGGTGGCGGTCCGAATCCTGCCCACTACCTTGGGTCTGACCAACCTGGACGCCACCGCGGTGATCGGCGTGGACCTGAACGCGGCGGACGGCGAAACCACCCTGGCCACCCTGCCCGTCCTGGGCGATGCCCTGGATACGGTGCTGGAAGGTCTGGGCGATATTCCGTTGATAGGCGGCGTGCTGGACAGCGTTCTAGGTCCAACACAGGATATCGGTCTGATCCCGATCGAAACCGCCACCGGACCCAATATCATGCGAGTGCGTTACGAGCCCGACGCCAACAATGAGCGAACTGAAGCGCCGGTGGGCTACATTGTTCCGGGCGACAACCCGGAAGCGGGCGATCTACCCAGGTTTGTCATTGAGTTCGATTTACTCTTCGATGCCCCGCAACTGTCGCTGCCTCTGGGCCTCGACCACAACGCCAAAGGCCTGCCCATCGGGCAAATAGTTCTGGAAGGCCCTATGGATTTCCTACCTGATGGCCGGTTGTTCATCAGCCTGAAAAGCCGGGAGCCCAAAGAAGTAAATCTTGATATTACGTTGGGACCGTTATCAGGAGGCCAGGTGCGGCTTCTTATCCCAGAACAAGGTATCAACTTGAGCTACCAGAGCGGTTCCATCAAGAAGAGCGCTGAACAGAATTGATCTGCCCTCATGGTCAGTGAAGTGATGGGGCCCGCCAGGGCCCCTTTTTTATCAACGCACCGGGGTGTGCGCCGACGCCGCACTTACTCCCAGAATTTGTACCAGGGCTTGTTCCCTTCGCCGTTATCGGCATTGGCATTAGCGTTCTGTGACGCTTCAATGCCCCGCTCACTGGCCTTCACTTCACCGCTGACTCTGGCGTTGGCCGCCGCGTCGCGGTTTGATTCGGCCTGCTCTTGCATCGCCTCCTGACGCTCTCGGGCTTCTTCCCTGGCAGCCTCGGCGCGTGCTTCAGCCTCTTCACGCTGCGTTTCAGCGCGTTCTTTCACTTCTTCGCGTTTGGCTTCGGCTTTGTCCCGCTCCGCTTCGGCGCGCTCTTCGGCCTTCTCGCGTTGCGCTTCGGCCCGTTCCTTGGCTTTTTCACGCTTGGCTTCCGCTTTCTCGCGCTGCGCCGCGGCTTTATCGCGCTGCGCCGCGGCTTTCTCGCGAGCCTGCTCCGCGCGGGCTTCCGCGTCCCTCTTCATGCCGTCGCGTTGTTCCTCAAGACGCTTCTCGGCACCACTGGTGTCCACCCGGACACCGGTCTCGGCGTTAACGCCCAGGGTCGCGTCCGCCGCGAACGCGGGCATGGAAAGCACCAGCACCAGGGGCGATACCGCTAAAAGTATCCTTTTCATAAACCGCTCCTTTTTCACGATCGTAAGTCAATTGGGTACTCCTAACCGCACGGACGGTCCGTACGGCGGAGCGCACCCTAGCATTGAAATGCGTTTTGTTTTGAAAGGAAAAAGCGGAAGAACGTAAAAGTGGGGACTGCTTCCGCCCACGGCCGGCGGCCTGGGCGTTTTTCAAACAAAAAACGGGCCGCGTCGCGACCCGTTCCGCCTTGCCAGTCCGGCGCGACGGCGTTCGCCGCCGCCCGGACGTGACCTTACTGCTGCTTCTGAGTAGCCTTGTTGTACTCTTTCTGGACGTTATCGGGATCGTCCATGTGCTTACGCTCTTCCAGGTAGTCGCCGCCCTCTTTCTTCATGCTGTCGGCCTTCCCTTCGGCGTTGCGCTTTTCCTGCATGGCCTTCTCGTACTGCTTGTTGACGCGATCAGGGTCGTCGATGTTCTTGCGCTCTTCGGAGTAATCCGGGTTGGGCGCGGCGTCCTTGTTACGGTCGCCCATGGCCTCGTCCTGCATCGCCTTTTTGTACTCGCGGTCGATCTGCTCGCTGGTGGACTCCGCCATAGCGGCGGGCGCGGCCAGCACGCCGGCCAGCGCGAAGGTGCAGGTCAGCAGTGCGGATTTCTTGATGGTACCCTTCTTGATGGTTTTCATTACTTTTCTCCTTGTCTCACGACAAATGGTCTTGCGACCGAAAAATTCGTCTACACGCCCCAAAATGGATCAATCGGGGCGATATTCAAGTGAATATAAGTAACTAACGAGAAGATTTAAAACAATTTTAATTATAAGGAGGGGATCAGGGGTCGTACCCCCAGGGCTGGCGGGCCCTCTCTTTAACCGCTTCGTGGCGCTGCCGGGCCTCCAGATCACGACGTTCCAGCCGGTCCTGTACCGCGCGCCGGTTTTCCCGCGTCTGGTTGTCGAGCCGCGTGGCACGGCGCTCGGAGGCCTCGCGGCGTTCCTGAAGACGTTGCTCCAGGTCGTCCGCCGGCGCGACCGCCGGCAGATTCAGCGCGGCCAGACCAATCAGGGTGACGAGGGCTTTGCCAAAACCGTTCATCAGCGTCTCCATAAGGCGTCCACGCCATTGTGCGCCATGACGGTTAACGCCGCGCGAAGGCCGCCGTTGAACCCCAATAACCGCGGTTCGTTTAGCGACGCTTATGCCACTCAGTTTACTTTGCCAGATAACGGTCAATGATCCGCAGAATTTTTTCGCGGTATTCGGCGTGTTCGTTGGCGAGGTGGTGGCGGGCGCCGTTGAGCATGTGCACGTCCGGCTCTTGAAACTTGGCACGGATCACGCCCAGGTTATGGCGCCAGTCCACGGTTTCGTCCCGGTCACCCTGAATCACCACCGGGGATATTTTTACCCGGTTGGCCGCTTCGAAACCGGGGATCCATTTCTTCAAGGCGGTCACCCAGCCGGCCGGCAGCCGGTGGTACTGAAGCGGGTCCTTGTTTTCCAGGAAGTCGAGAAAATCCGCGTCGCCGGAATTCACCGTGAACACCCGCTTGATGGATTTCGCGAACGGGCGCACCAGGGTGTGCAGCCAGCGCGCGGTGCTCCATTTGAACGGCCGCACCAGCGGTGCCAGCAGAATGATCTGTTCAAAGGGGCTGTCGTCCGCGTCGAAACCGTAATGCAACAGATAGTCCATGACGATGGCGCCGCCGGTGCTCTGCGCGATCACATGCCAGGGCCGGGGGAAGTCGTTGCCGGCCTGCTCCAGGCACTGCTCCAGCACCTCCCGGTAAATACGGAAGTCCTGGATCGCCGCGCGCGGACCTGAACTCAGCCCGTGGCCGGGCAGGTCGTAGGCGAGCACCGCGTAGCCCAGTTCCAGTACATGGGCGATCAGATGCCGGTACAGCCCCACATGGTCGAAGTAGCCGTGGCAGATCAGCACCGTGCCACGGGCCACCGCCGGCCGCCAGCCGTGCACGCTGATGGTGTGTCCGGCGGCCTCGAAGTAGCCGAAGCCGTGCTCCAGGTCCGGCACCTCGGTGCTGAAGTCCAGGCCGTAATACTCCGCGTAGCGCCGGCTCACCTCGTCCAGGGGGTCGAACGCCTGCCAGTTGAGCGGCCGCCAAGAGCGGGTGATTTCTTCGCGGGAAAACGGAAACGGCATGGTGTTTGGGCAAAGCTGGAAAATGAGGCCCTGATGATAACAACCGCAAAGCCCTCGACGAAGCAGTCTTTGTGGGAGCGGGGCGCATAAAAAAGGCCCCGGTCGGGGACCGGGGCCAGGCTCAAGGCAGATGTTCGGTTTGGCTTAGCTCTGGTTGAGCTCGCGGTTGATGTTTTCCAGGCTGTCCAGGTTCTTACGCTGCTCCAGGTAGTCCTGGTTGCGGCCCTGGGGGTTGCCTTCGGCTTTCACCACGGCGCGCTGGCCCTGGATGTCCTGGAACTGGGCGGCGATGAAGTCGGCCTGGTCCAGGTTTTCGCGGGCGGCCAGGTAATCCACCGGCGCGCGGCCGCTGTCACGGGCCTGGCGACCCTGCTCCACCGCCTGCTGGTAGGCGGCGTTGATGTTCTCGAAGCTGTCCATGTTCTGGCGCTCGCTGAGGTTCTGGGCGAAAGCCGGGGCGGCGCTCAGGCTCAGGGCGGCGGCAACTGCGGATGCGATGATTGCGTTTTTCATGGTCCTTTCCTCACTCATTCGGTCGTTCCAAATGCGTGGCGGGACCCTGTGTCTGCTTGGTCTCCCACGCTTGCTGGAGACCATTATGTTGATTGGTTACGATATTGTCAACTTGTAACCTGTTAACCTTTCGCTATCGCCGCGATAGCCGCCACCCGCATCGCCGGCGCCGCCGATCAGGGCGCCAGGCTGCGCAGGATCAGGCCGGTCACCGCCGCCAGGTTGCGCTTGAGCTCGTCCGGGTCGTTGAGTTCCAGCAGCACCGGGTGGCCGTACACCGCCGCGGTCTTGCGGATCGCGATGGTCACTTCATCCAGCGGCGTCTTGCGCTCGAACTCACCGCTTTCACGGCCGTCGGCGACGATGCGGCGGATCGCCTCATAGATAATGTCGTCGTGCACGCTCATGTGGTGCCACTGGTTTTCGATCGCCACCACCACGATATCGTGCATGCGCCGCTCCTTGAGGAACAGCTCCAGACCCTTTGCCAGCAGGCAGTCGAGCAGATCGCGCAGGCGCTGGGTGGCGCTGTCGTCGCGCTCGGCGATCTCCTTCAGGGCGACGTCGATCTTGGCCAGGGTCATGGCGCACACCGCTTCGCCGATCGCCTGTTTGGAGTCGAAGAAGCGGTACAGGTAGGCGCTGGAGACCCCCACCGCCTTGGCGATGTCGGTGACCGAGGTCTTGCGGTAACCGTGGGCGCTGAACAGCTCGTTGGCGAGCTCCAGTATCTGGTCGCGGCGTTCGTGTTCCGCCGGGCCGCGCTGCCCGGCCGGGTTGTTGTCCGTCATGGTGCTCTCCCGGTGCTCGCCGGCACCTTTCCAAACGACGTCATCCAGGACGTCATGTTCAAGTAATAAATATTGTTATATGTAACTTTGGGTAAGCATAGCATAACAGAGGCCCTCTGCACGGCCCCCTCACGCCCGGCGACGATAATCGTCGCCCATCCCGACCTTCACGGAGCACCTGATGCAACTCACCGAAGCCGATCTGACGGCCTGGCCCCGGCGCCGGCGCGCCGCCCTGGTGAACAGCCTCTCCGGGTTCAAGAGCGCCAACCTGCTCGGCACCCGGTCCGCCGGCGGCCAGGAGAACCTGGCGATGATCAGTTCCGTCTTCCATCTGGGTGCCGACCCGGCGCTGGCCGGCATGATTCTGCGCCCCCATTCCGTGGACCGGCACAGCCTGGAGTACCTGCTGGAGACCGGCGTCTACACGCTGAACCAGGTGCACGAGGGCATCCACGCCGCCGCCCATCAGACCAGCGCGCGCTACCCGCGGGCGGTGTCGGAGTTCGACGCGGTGGGCCTGACGCCGGAGTACCGGCACGGCTTCGCCGCGCCCTTCGTGGGCGAGTCGCGGATTAAGCTGGGATTGCGACTGGAAGAGAGCCAGACGCTCAAGGTCAACGACACGGTGCTGGTGATCGGCCGTATCGAGCAGATTCTGGTGGCGGAGGACGCCTGGGTGGGCGAAGACGGCTACCTGGACATCGAGGCCGCGGGCACCGTGGCGGTGAGCGGCCTGGACGGCTACCACCGCGCCACGCGGCTGGCGCGGTTGCCCTACGCCAAGCCGTGAGGCCGCGGTGCCGGCGGGTTACTTGATGCGCGGGTCCATTTCGCCGGCTTCGTAGCGCTGGTACATGGTTTCCAGGCTGATCGGCTTGATCTTGTCCGCGTTGCCGGCGGTGCCGAAGGCTTCGTAGCGAGCGATGCAGATATCGCGCATGGCCGACACGGTTTCCTTGAGGAATTTGCGCGGGTCGAACTCGGCCTTGTTGTGGGCCAGGAAGCGACGCACCGCGCCGGTGGAGGCCAGACGCAGATCGGTGTCCACGTTCACCTTGCGCACGCCGTGCTTGATGCCTTCCTGGATCTCCTCCACGGGCACGCCGTAGGTCTCCGGAATCTCGCCGCCGTACTCGTTGATGATCTGCAGCCACTCCTGGGGCACCGAGGAGGAGCCGTGCATCACCAGGTGGGTGTCCGGGATGCGCGCGTGGATCGCCTTGATCTGCTCGATGGCGAGGATGTCGCCGGTGGGCGGACGGGTGAACTTGTAGGCGCCGTGGCTGGTGCCGATGGCGATGGCCAGGGCGTCCACCTTGGTACGCTTGACGAAGTCCGCCGCCTCTTCCGGGTCGGTGAGCATCTGGTCGTGGGTCAGGGTGCCGGAGGCGCCGATGCCGTCTTCCTCACCGGCCTGGCCGGATTCCAGCGAGCCCAGGCAGCCCAGTTCGCCTTCCACGGACACGCCGCAGGCGTGCGCCATGTCCACGGTGCGACGGGTCACGTCCACGTTGTACTCATACTCGGTGGGGGTCTTGCCGTCCTCGCCCAGGGAGCCGTCCATCATCACCGAGGAGAAGCCCAGCTGGATCGAGCGCTGGCACACCGACGGGCTGGTGCCGTGGTCCTGGTGCATCACCAGGGGGATGTGCGGAAACTCTTCCGTGGCGGCCAGAATCAGGTGACGCAGGAAGGGCGCGCCGGCGTACTTCCGGGCGCCGGCGCTGGCCTGCACGATCACCGGTGAATTGGTCTGGTCGGCGGCCTCCATGATGGCGCGCATCTGTTCCAGGTTGTTCACGTTGAAGGCCGGCACGCCGTAGCCGTGTTCGGCGGCGTGGTCCAGCAGTTGACGCATGCTGATCAGTGCCATGATGTCTTCCCTTTCGTCTTCGGAGCGAAATGTAGGTGGTGTATTAGTCCCGGGCGCGCTGTTCCAGCACCGCCACCGCCGGCAGGGTCTTGCCTTCCACGAACTCCAGGAAGGCGCCACCACCGGTGGAAATATAGCTGATATCGTCGGCGATGCCGTACTTGTCCACGGCCGCCAGGGTATCGCCCCCGCCGGCGATGGAAAACGCTTCGCTGTCGGCGATCGCTTCGGCCAGCTCGCGGGTGCCTTCGCCGAACTGGTCGAACTCGAACACGCCCACCGGGCCGTTCCAGATGATGGTGCGGGCCTCTTTCATCAGTGCCGCGAACACATGGGCGGTCTGCGGGCCGACGTCGAGAATCAGGTCGTCCTCGGCCACGTCGTCCACCTTCTTGGTGGTGGCTTCGGCGTCCTCGGCGAAGGCCTTGGCCACCACCACGTCCACCGGCAGCGGAATGTGGACTTTTTCCGCCAGTTTCTGCGCCGCCGGAATCAGGTCTTTTTCACACAGCGACTTGCCCACCGGATGCCCGGCCGCCGCCAGGAAGGTGTTGGCGATGCCGCCACCGACAATCAATTGATCCACTTTATCGGCCAGGGCGTCCAGCACTTCCAGCTTGGTGGACACCTTGGAGCCGCCGACGATCGCCACCAGCGGCTTGGCCGGTTCCAGCAGCGCCTTGCCGAGGGCGTCCAGCTCGCTGGCGAGCAGCGGGCCGGCGCAGGCCACCGGGGCGAAGCGGGCCACGCCGTGGGTGGAAGCCTGGGCGCGGTGGGCGGTGCCGAAGGCGTCCATCACATAGACGTCGCACAGCGCCGCCATGCGCTTGGACAGCGCCTCGTCGTCTTTCTTTTCGCCCTTGTTGAAGCGCACGTTCTCGCACAGCACCACCTGGCCGTCTTCCAGGTCGACGCCGTCGAGCCAGTCCTTCGCCAGCGGCACCTCCTGGCCCAGCAACTGACCGAGGTGCTCGGCCACCGGCTTGAGGGAGTACTGTTCTTCGTACTCGCCCTCGGTGGGCCGGCCCAGGTGCGAGAGCAACATGACGCGGGCGCCGGCTTCCACGGCGTGGCGGATGGTCGGCAACGAGGCGCGGATGCGGGCGTCGCTGGTGACCTTGCCGTCTTTCACCGGCACGTTGAGATCTTCGCGGATCAGCACCCGTTTACCCTTCAGGTCCAGGTCGGTCATGCGTTTGAAGTTCATCGTCTTGCTACCTCGTTAATGATCACTGGGCACCGGCCAGTGCCGCCACCCAGTCGAGCAGGCGGTTGGCGTAGCCCCATTCGTTGTCGTACCAGGCCACCACTTGCACCATTTCGCCCTGCACCCGCGTCTGCGTGGCGTCAACGATGGCGGATTCGGCCCGGTGATTGAAATCCACGCTCACCAGCGGCTCGTCGTTGTAGCCGATCAACCCGGGTTGTTGCTGGGACAGGGCCCGCAGCCAGGGGTTCAGGGCTTCCGGCGGCGGGGTGCGGTCGAGCAGCAGGGTGAGCTCCACCATGGCCACGTTGAGCGTCGGCACGCGGATCGAGTGGCCGGTGATGCGGCCGTCCAGGGCCGGCAGCACGTTCTGCACCGCCTTGATGGCGCTGCTGGTGGTGGGAATGATGTTCTGGGCGCCGGCGCGGCCGCGGCGCGGGTCCCGATGCACATGGTCGAGCAGGGTCTGGTCCGAGGTGTAGGCGTGGATTTCCTTCATCAACGCCTGACGGACGCCGAACTCCCGGTCCAGGGCCGCCAGCACCGGGGCGATGCAGTGGGTGGTGCAGGACGCCGCCGACAGCACCCGGCTGTCCGGCTTGAGCGCCTCGTGATTGACGCCGTAAACGATGGTCTGGTCGGCGTAATCGAACGGCACCGCGCCGACGATCACCCGGCCGGCGCCGGCGGTCAGGTGCCGGGCGGCGTCATCGCGGGCGCGGAAGCCGCCGGAGCACTCCAGCACCACGTCCACGCCCAGTTCCGCCCAGGGCAGCTGCTCCGGTTCCGGCTCGCTGAACAGCCGCGGCGCCTGGTCGCCGATGCGCAGGCAGCCGTCCACCAGCTCCGCCGGCGCGTTGAGCCGGCCGTGGGTGGTGTCGTAGCGGGTCAGGTAGAGCAGATCCTCGGCCCGGCCCAGGTCGTTGATCGCCACCAGCCGCACGGGCAGGGCGTTGCCCGCCGCTTCCCGCTCCGCCAGGGCGCGGACGAAGGAGCGACCGATGCGGCCATAGCCATTGATCGCGATCTTTAACATAGGGACCGAACGTCGGGCGCCGGACTCTGGGGTCTCAAATCACACTCTCCACGGCGGCCTGCACCGCCTCGGCGGTAATGTTGAAGTGCTTGTAGAGGTCGCCGGCGGGCGCCGAGGCGCCGAAGCCGGTCATGCCCACGATTTTGCCGTCCAGGCCGGTGAAGCGGTACCAGTAGTCGGTGATGCCCGCTTCCACGGCCACCCGGGCGCGCACCGCCGCCGGCAGCACCGCTTCCTGGTAGTCGCGGCTCTGCGACAGGAAGGCGTCGACGCTGGGCATGGACACCACGCGCACGTTCTTGCCGGCGGCGCCCAGGGCCTCGGCGGCCTGCACCGCCAGTTCCACTTCCGAGCCGGTGGCGATGATGATCGCTTCGGGCTGGCCGTCGCCGGTCTGCAGCAGGGTGTAGCCGCCCTTGGCCACGTTGGCCAGCACCGCGTCGTCGCGGTCCATACAGGGCAGACCCTGGCGCGAGAAGATCAGCGCGGTGGGGCCGTCGTCGCGCTTCACCGCGTGCTTCCAGGCCACCGCGGTTTCCACCGTGTCGCAGGGCCGCCAGGTGCTCAGGTTGGGGGTCATGCGCAGGTTGGCGATCTGCTCGATGGGCTGGTGCGTGGGGCCGTCCTCGCCCAGGCCGATGGAGTCGTGGGTGTAGACCAGGATGTTGGGCTGGTGCATCAGCGCCGCCATGCGCACCGCGTTGCGGGCGTATTCCATGAAGGTCAGGAAGGTGCCGCCGTAGGGGCGCAGGCCGCCGTGCAGGCAGATGCCGTTCATGGCGGCGGTCATGCCGAACTCGCGCACCCCGTAATGGATGTAGTTGCCGCTGCAGTCGTCGGCGCTGATCGAAGTGCAGCCTTTCCAGACGGTGTTGTTGGAGCCGCCCAGGTCGGCGGAGCCGCCGGTGAGCTCCGGCAGGCCCGGGCCGAAGGCATCCAGGGTGTTCTGGCTGGCCTTGCGGCTGGCCACTTTTTCCTTGGCCTGCTGGCACTCGGCGATAAACGCGTCGGCGCGCTGGTCGAAGTCCGCCGGCAGCTCACCGCGCATGCGGCGCAGGAATTCATCGGCCAGTTCCGGGAACTCGGCGCGGTAGGCGTCGAAGCGCTGCTGCCAGGCGGCTTCTTTCTCGGCGCCGGCGTCGTGGGCGTCCCAGGCGTTGCGGATCTCGTCGGGAATTTCGAAGGGGCCGTGCTTCCAGCCCAGGGCCTCGCGGGTGAGCGCCACTTCGTCGTCGCCCAGGGCGGCGCCGTGGGACTCTTCCTTACCCTGCTTGTTGGGGCTGCCGAAACCGATGATGGTCTTGCAGCAGATCAGGGTGGGCTGGTCGGTGTTCTTGCGCGCGTTCTCGATCGCCAGCTTCACTTCCTGGGCACTGTGGCCATCCACATTGGGGATCACGTGCCAGCCGTAGGCGCGGAAGCGCTCCACGGTGTCGTCGGTGAACCAGCCTTCCACCTCGCCGTCGATGGAGATGCCGTTGTCGTCGTAGAAGGCCACCAGCTTGCCCAGCCCCAGGGTGCCGGCCAGGGACGCGGCTTCGTGGGAGATGCCCTCCATCATGCAGCCGTCACCCATGAAGCAGTAGGTATTGTGGTCGACGATGGCGTGGCCGTCGCGGTTGAACTGGGCGGCCATCATCTTCTCCGCGATGGCCATGCCCACGGCGTTGGCGAAACCCTGGCCCAGCGGGCCGGTGGTGGTCTCGATGCCGGGCGCGTCGCCGAATTCCGGGTGGCCGGCGGTGGGGCTGCCGAGCTGCCGGAAGTTTTTCAGGTCGTCCAGGCTGACGCCGTAGCCGGTCAGGTGCAGCAGGCTGTAGAGCAGCATGGAGCCGTGGCCGTTGGAGAGCACGAACCGGTCGCGGTCGACCCAGTGCGGGTTGGCCGGGTTGTGCTTCAAGAAGCCGCGCCACAGCACTTCGGCGATATCCGCCATGCCCATGGGGGCGCCCGGGTGACCAGACTTGGCTTTCTGTACCGCATCCATGCTCAGGGCACGGATAGCATTGGCGAGATCACGGGCAGCGGGGGCTGACGACATGCACGGCTCCTGAACGATTTTTGACCAGAGGTGTAAAAGGGGCGCTATTGTCGCCCAAGCCCGGGATGGGGGCAAACCCCAGAGCGCGATGCGCTCCGGGGTTTGCCCCGCTACAAGCTTCAAGCTTCAAGCCGCAAGCAGGCCGAGGCTTGTAGCTTGCGGCTTGAAGCTTGTAGCCCCGCCATCTATATCAATAAACTTTGATGCAGCCCAGAACGTTCGCTACACTCGCCCTCATGTCTTTACACCCGGCACCGCAGGAACAGGATCTGGACAGCCTGGCGGCCTTTCTGAAGGCGGCCGGCGATCCGCTGCGCCTGGAGGTTCTGCAGGTGCTGGGCCAGAACAGCTTCGGGGTGCTGGAGCTGTGCGAAATCATGGCGATCAAGCAGTCGGGCATGAGCCACCATTTAAAGGTGCTGGCCCAGGGCGGCCTGGTGGAACGCCGCCGGGAGGGCAACTCGATCTTCTACCGGCGACGCCTGCCGCCGTCGGACGCCGCCACCGGGCCGCTGCAGAGCGCCCTGTTCGAGCGGCTCGACGCCACGCCGGCGGACCCGGTCACCCGACAGCGGCTGGCCGGCGTGCAGGCGCAGCGCGCCGCCCAGAGCCGGGCGTTTTTCGCCCGGCACGCGGACGACCTGGCCCGGCATCAGGATTTGATCGCCGAGCACGACCAGTACGCGGAGCAGGCCTGTGAGTTGCTGGATCGGGCCGCCAACAATCGGGAGCCCGGCGAACGGCGCGGCATCGCGCTGGAGATCGGCCCCGGCGAGGGGCGCTTCCTGGCGCCGCTGGCGAGCCGCTTCGAGCGGGTGCTGGCGCTGGATAACGCCGAGGTGATGCTGGCCCGGGCCCGGGAACGGGTGGCCGGCCAGGGGCTGGACAATGTGGAGCTGGTATTGGGGGAGTGGCCGGAACACGGCGCCCTTTTACCCCGAGTCGACGCGGTGGTGGTCAATATGGTGCTGCACCACCTGCCCTCGCCCTCCGCTGCCCTGGAGGCGGCGGCCCGGCAATTGAACGACGGCGGCGTATTGGTGATCACCGATCTGTGCCGCCACAACCAGCGTTGGGCGGTGGACGCCTGCGGGGATTTCTGGCTCGGTTTCGAAGAAGCCGACCTGGTGAGTTGGGCCGGCCGCGCCGGCCTGGTATTGCGCGAGAGCCTGTTTCTCGCCATGCGTAACGGTTTTCAGGTGCAGGTGCGCAGCTTTCAGCGCGTCACCGCGCATCCATCAAAAAGGGAGCAATCCGGTAATGAGTGAATACAGCATCTTTACCTCCGAGTCGGTCTCCGAAGGCCATCCGGATAAAATGGCCGACCAGATCTCGGACGCGGTCCTCGACGCCATCATCGCCGACGACCCCCACGCCCGCGTGGCGGTGGAGACCATGGTCAAGACCGGTATGGCCATCGTTGCCGGCGAAGTGCGCACCAGCACCTATGTGGAACTGGAAGACATCGTCCGCCAGGTGATTCTCGACATCGGCTACGACAGCTCCGACGTGGGCTTCGACGGCGCCACCTGCGCGGTGCTCAACGGCATCGGCAAGCAGTCCGCGGACATCGCCGTGGGCGTCGACGAAGCCGAGAACAAGGAACAGGGCGCCGGCGACCAGGGCCTGATGTTCGGCTACGCCACCAACGAGACCGACACGCTGATGCCGGCCCCGATCTACTTCTCCCACCGGCTGGTGGAGCGCCAGGCGGAGCTGCGCAAGAGCGGCCGGCTCGGCTGGCTGCGCCCGGACGCCAAGAGCCAGGTAACCCTGCGCTATGAAAACGGCAAGCCGGTGGCGGTGGACGCGGTGGTGCTGTCCACCCAGCACTCCCCGGACATCAAGCTGGCGGATCTGCGCGAAGCGGTGATGGAAGAGATCGTCAAGCCCGTGCTGCCGTCCGAATGGCTGCACGGCGACACCCAATACCACATCAACCCCACCGGCAACTTCGTGATCGGCGGGCCGATGGGCGACTGTGGCCTCACCGGGCGCAAGATCATCGTCGACACCTACGGCGGCATGGCCCGCCACGGCGGCGGCGCCTTCTCCGGCAAGGACCCGTCCAAGGTGGACCGTTCCGCGGCCTACGCCGGCCGCTACGTGGCCAAGAACATCGTCGCCGCCGGCCTGGCCGACAAGTGCGAGATTCAGATCAGCTACGCCATCGGCGTGGCCGAGCCGACCTCTATCTCGGTGAACACCTTCGGCACCGGCAAGCTGGACGACAACCGCATCGCCGCCCTGGTGCGCGAGCACTTCGACCTGCGCCCGCGCGGCATCATCGAGATGCTCGACCTGCGCCGGCCGATCTACCGGCCCACCGCCAGCTACGGCCACTTTGGCCGCGAAGGCTTCAGCTGGGAAAACACCGACAAAGCGGCCGCCCTCAAAGCGGCGCTTTAAACGCATACCACCACACCCCCGAGGGGCGCTGCAGCGGACAACCGCGAGGCTCGGGGGCAGGGTGAGACACGATAACGGCGCCCATTCGCTAACCACGAATGGAGAGACCCATGAACGCAAAAGCGGAAACGCTGCAGGACTATAAAGTCGCGGATATTTCCCTGGCCAAGTACGGCCGCGCGGAAATCGACATCGCCGAAACCGAAATGCCGGCGCTGATGGCGATCCGGGAAAAATACCGCGCCGAACAGCCGCTCAAGGGCGCGCGCATCATCGGCTGCATCCACATGACCATCCAGACCGCGGTGCTGATCGAAACACTGAAGGCGCTGGGCGCGGAAGTGCGCTGGTCCTCGTGCAACATCTTCTCCACCCAGGACCACGCCGCCGCCGCCATGGCCGCCGCCGGCGTGCCGGTGTTCGCCTGGAAAGGCGAGACCGAGGAAGAGTACATGTGGTGCATCGAGCAGACCTGCCGCGACGGCGAAGGCAACCTGTGGGACGCCAACATGATTCTGGATGACGGCGGCGACCTGACCGGCTACATCCACGAGACCTACCCGGAGATGCTGGACAAGATCCACGGCATCACCGAAGAGACCACCACCGGCGTGCACCGCCTTTACGAGATGCTCAAGCAGGGCACCCTGAAAGTGCCGGCGGTGAACGTCAACGACTCGGTCACCAAGAGCAAGAACGACAACAAGTACGGTTGCCGTCACTCGCTCAACGACGCCATCAAGCGCGCCACCGACCATCTGCTGTCCGGCAAGAAGGCGCTGGTGATCGGCTACGGCGACGTGGGCAAGGGCTCCGCCCAGTCCCTGCGCCAGGAAGGCATGATCGTGAAGATCACCGAGATCGATCCGATCTGCGCCATGCAGGCCTGCATGGACGGCTTCGAAGTGGTCAGCGCCTACAAGGACGGCGTCAACGACGGCACCGAAGCCTCCATCAACAAAGAGCTGCTGGGCACCACCGACATGCTGGTGACCACCACCGGTAACTACGACGTGTGCGACGCCAACATGCTCAAGGCGCTGAAGAAGGGCGCGGTGGTCTGCAACATCGGCCACTTCGACAACGAAGTGGACACCGCCTTCATGCGCAAGACCTGGGAATGGGAAGAAGTGAAGCCGCAGGTGCATAAAGTGTGGCGCGACAAGAAAAACCAGGACTTCCTGCTGCTGCTCTCGGAAGGCCGCCTGGTCAACCTGGGCAACGCCACCGGTCACCCCAGCCGCATCATGGACGGCTCCTTCGCCAACCAGGTGCTGGCGCAGATGTACCTGTTCGACCAGGGCTACGCCGGTCACTCCGACACGGTGAAGGAGAAGATGCTCAAGGTGGAAGTGCTGCCCAAGCATCTGGATGAGGAAGTGGCCCGCTACATGGTGCAGGGCTTCGGCGGTGTGGTCACCCAACTCACCGACAAGCAGGCCGGCTATATCGGCGTGGACGTCAACGGCCCCTTCAAGCCGGACCACTACAAGTACTAAGGCGTTTTTGAATCATGTCCAAACGCATCAGCTTTGAGTTTTTCCCGCCCAAGACCGAGCAGGGGCGGGAAAAACTCCTGAACACCCAGCAAAAGCTGCTGGCCAAGAAGCCGGAGTTTTTCTCCTGCACCTTCGGCGCCGGCGGCTCCACGCGGGACTACACCCGGCAGATGGTCGGCCTGCTGCGCGAGCAGCACGCCGACACCGCGCCGCACCTGAGCTGCATCGGCCAGAGCCGTGACGAGATCATGGAACTGGTCAACGGCTACAAGGAAAGCGGCGTGCGCCGCATCGTGGCGCTGCGCGGCGACCTGCCCTCCGGCATGGGCTACGCGCAGAGCGAAGTGAAGTACGCCGACGATCTGGTGGCGTTGATCCGCGAGGAAACCGGCGACCATTTCCACCTGGAAGTGGCCGCCTACCCCGAGAATCACCCGCAGTCGCGCAGCTTCGACGATGATATCGCGCACTTTCAGCGCAAGATCAGCGCCGGCGCCGACAGCGGCATTACCCAGTACTTCTACAACGCCGACGCCTACGGCTACTACATGGACGAGCTGCGCCGGCGCGGTTGCGACGCGCCGGTCTACCCGGGCGTGATGCCGATTCTCAACGTCGCCAATCTGTTCCGCTTTTCCGATAACTGCGGCGCCGATATCCCGCGCTGGCTGCGCAGCCGCCTGGACGACATCCGCGACGACGAGCAGGCGGTGAAAGCGTTCGGCGAGGAAGTGGTGACCCGCCTCTGCGAGCGCCTGCTGGCGATGGGCGCCCCGGGCCTGCACTTCTACACCATGAACCAGTCCGGCCCGATTCTGCGGGTGCTGGATAACCTGGGGCTTTAAGCGTCAAGCTTTAAGCCGAAGGTCTGGACCGGGGAGTGTTGCAGGTCACACTTTTTACGCTAGACTGCGATGAAAAGGGGTGAATAATTATGAGAATCGGTCTGGTCGTTGATTCCGGCTGCGATCTTCCCAAATCCTTTATCGATGAACACGGCATTCTGATCCTCCCGGTCTCCATCCGGCTCGGGGATCAGATCATCGTTGATGAACGGGATCCGGAACGCACCCGTCAGTTTTACGCCACCGAGGCGTCCGAGAAAGCCCATGGCGCGGAATCCATCCCGTTCACCATGGAGCAGATCAAAGCGCTGTTCCTGGACAAGGTGGTGGTGGATTTCGACTACGCCCTGGTGCAGACGGTGCCGAAAAGCCGCAGCCCGATTTTCACCAACGCCACCGAGGCCTCCCACGCCATCCTTCGTGAGTACAAGCCGATCCGGAAGCAGGCCGGCGTGGAAGGGCCCTTCGCCCTGCGCGTCACTGACAGCCAGACCCTGTTCGCCGGCCAGGGCGCCCTGGCGGCGGAAACCATGCGGCTGATCCAAAGCGGGATGAAAATCACCGAAATCCGGCAAAGCGTGGAGGTGCTGGCCTCCAAGGCCACCGGCTACGCGGTGGTGCCGGACATCTACTACCTGCACAAGCGCGCCAAGAAACGCGGCGACAAGAGCGTCAGCTGGGCCGGCGCGATTCTCGGCAACGCCCTGGACATCAAACCGGTGCTCTGCGCCCGCCAGGACGAAACCTTCCCGGTGGCCAAGATGCGCGGCTTCGACGCCGGCGTGGAGGCCATGTTCCGGCACGGCGCCCGCTGCATCGAGCGCGGCCTGATGGCGCCGGTGGTGTGCGTGAGCTACGCCGGCGACGAAAGCCGCATCCGCCAGATGCCCGGCTTCGACCGCCTGGCCGAGGCCGCCAAGCGCCACAAGGTGGAGCTGCTGACCAGCAGCATGGGCCTCACCGGCGCGGTGAACATCGGCCCGGGCGCGCTCAGCATCGGCATGATCGTCGACGACCCCGCCTTCACCACCGAATAAACCGGTTGCTTTGTGAGGGCGGGCCCGCCGCCCTCACCCACCATTGATTGATTCGCGGTTAGCGTAATCCACAGTCATAACCGTGGAGTTCCTTGATGAGATTAGTCCTGCTGTTTCTTTGCACGCTGGCGGTCACCGGCTGTGTGCGCCATCTGGGCGCGCCGGAGGGCGAGCCGCCGGCGCTGCCCGATTTCGACGTCACGGTGATCGAGGATCGGGTTTACACCCCCGACGACTGGCCGCAAACGCTGCATGCGGACATCTACCGCCCGGAGCCGCCCGGCCGGTATCCGACGGTGCTGGTGGTGCATGGCGGCGGCTGGGAACGGCGCTCGCCGGAGGACACGGCGGGGCTTGCCAGGCAACTGGCCGAGCAGGGCTTCGTGGCGGTGAACATCGAGTACCGCTTCGCCCCGGAGTACACCTTCCCGGCGCAGCTCCACGACCTGCAGATGGCGATGCGCTGGCTGCATGTGCACGCGGACGATTACGGCATCGACCGGTCCCGGGTGGGCGCCTGGGGCTATTCGTCCGGCGCCCACCTGGTGACGCTGCTGGCCACCGTGGCGGCGGATACGGACAGCCCGCTGAACACGCCCTACGGCGGCCCGGTCACCCGGCCGCGGGCGGTGGTGGCCGGCGGTACACCCACGGATCTGCGCAAGTTCGAGGGCGGCACCCTGGTACCGCAGTTCCTGGGCGGCCCGCAGGAGAGCAACGCCGCCACCTACGCGGCCGCCTCGCCGGTCACCCATGTGGGCGCCGACACGCCGCCGCATCTGCTCTACCACGGCACCCTGGATTCGGTGGTGCCGGTGGATCACGCGGAGGACTACCGCAGCGCGCTCAACGCCAACGGCGTCGACAACGAGCTGCTGCTGTTGCGCGGCAAGGGGCATGTGGCGGCGTTTCTGTTCGGCGGCGCCGCCGAGGACGCCGGCGCTGCGTTCCTGGCCCGCACCCTGTCACCCGCCCATTAAAAAGGTTCATCGCGGATTACCGGGAAAAGCGGCTTTGATCTTC
>TARA_R110000796_G_scaffold23445_1_pt1 | contig 41064 bp, 38 predicted proteins | sample TARA_R110000796 | Tara Oceans TARA_R110000796 (sample SAMEA4397815) | marine metagenome | biome: Polar Biome; feature: [SRF] surface water layer (ENVO:00010504); material: water (ENVO:00002006), including particulate matter (ENVO:01000060) such as... | depth 5 m
GTGTCCACATTTTTACTTACAAAACAATTGAGCGATTGCATGCGGCAATTAAACATAATGACAAATTATAGATACAAATAAATTAATTCGCCGTGTGTAGCACACCGCTTATAAGAGTTTCATGACCCTGTTTGTAAGTTTTAATTGATTCTCAGAGCTTGAGGGATATTTTATATAATAGAATTATAGCTTAAAAATATGAATAATCTTTCCTGTAAAACGGCTTTGACATAATTGTTGACGATATAGAACACTGGTGGAATTACTACATTAGCCCGGACATAAAGTTGAGAGAATATGTTTGCCAGTTATTAACTTAGCATTTATGAGAAGTAGACCTAAACATTACACCTAAGAGTTTAAACAATAAGCCGTAGAATTAAGTTATGGCACAGGCAGTGCAAAGCAAGTGTGCTTGGATCTAGATATTTTACCAGCTGTGCTGTGCCACTGGCGCTAAGAAGTGAATTCATGTCTACAATTATATCAAATACGGTAGTATTGGCGCAGTTTTACCCATATATGTATTTGTACTATAATGTTCTCGCGTTATGTAACTTGAGCTTTGGATAAAAGTGAAAGTTTAGACTCCAATTTCTTGAAAAAGTTTTACTCCTAAAATTTATTTTAAGATGTTAATGGAACATTCTTTACACGAAGCGACGGTAGGAGAGAAGTGGAATGTGTGTGGAGTGGGAGTATTCTTCAATTATACATTAATTGGTCATAAAGCCGAAAACAACAATAACTAAAATACTTGATATTTATTACAGTATTCTATAATCTCTGCTGTGGTACTAAAATCAAGTTTTTTCAGGATATTCTTCCTATGAACACTTACAGTTTGTTCGCTTATATGAAGCTGATTAGCAATTTCTTTGGTGCTCTTAGATTTAACAAGCAAATTAACTACTTCCATTTCTCTTTTTGTAAGTAAAATCTGAAAAGATTCCAAAAAATAATTCTTATGGAAAAGCGTTTCAAATGAACTTTTTTTATTAAGATGTTTGCAGGTTGCAATCAATGGCATGGGTCTACCATTTCCAATAACGGTATTGTAAGAATAGCCAATGATAGGTCTCCCATTGGAGTCAAAGTAAATTGGTGTTTGCTGCACGTACATGTTTTTATAATTTCCTTCACTGTTTCTGATTCTGTAATTCCATGTATAAAGCACCTTTTGACGTTGGTCGAGGGTCATTTTGGACATAGTGAAGACCATAAGTTCCTCAAAAACCTTCAGAAGAATGGGAAGTTCCTCTGGATGATAGTTCGACAAATAATAAGGAAGTCCCTCTCCAAGCATACGGTCACGATCTAGCCCCAAAGCCTTTTCAAAATCATTTCCAACGTACTCATAAGATTGCTTGGAAGTATTTGTGACCAAAATGAAAGATTCCAATGAGGGTGTATGATTATCGAGTTCCTTCAACTTTCTCACATATTCCATTACAACAACACCATCATAACTGTCGTTGGAATCGAAAATCTTTTTATAAGAAACTATTGCTTCATTCATATAATGAAGTTTTGTTAGTTTATTTGGCTCAATATGAGTTAAATATATTAAAATATCAAGAACTTATCAAAAATCACTTTTAGATTTCTTTAGAATGACACTTTTTTAAGACAGATTAACTTTCTTTCTTGAAAATACCCAAAATTGGGTATTGCGCTATTTTATTTTATGGGATAACTTTATGTTATGATTATTTTATTGCATTTATTAGTATCTAATCCAAATTTAAGGTCCGATTTTTTATTAATGATTGTATTTAATGTAAGATTTAAAAATTAGAAGTATCGTTTGAATAAAAACACCGATTATGCTGTTTTCGAAGCTCTCAGGCTTCTTTAAAAAGCCTTTTAAACTAATTCATAAGGATTCTCTGAACCTCGAGTCAGGATATTATATGCTGTCCATTTGTAATTCCAAAATAAAGTGGATACTTGTGATGTTCATTTTGTTACTTTTCGGTTTTAACGCAGTTGGACAGCATAAAGGAAGCTTAACTAAACGGAATTTTAAGGTTGGGGATTGCCAAGTAGCCTATATGAAAGTTCTTTATGATATTGGGAGTTTCTTTGGTGAACCAACACTAAAAGTATCATTTGAATGGCAGGCAGGAGCAGGAACAGATGCTAACTGTTTGAACTCTTCCACTACAATATGGGTTAAAATTGCCAATGGTGGAAGTTACGGATGGGTTAGATTGATCCCAGACGAAATACCAGTTGCAGGGGAAGGATTTGGTTGGAACATGTTGGCTGCATCACCAGATTGGGATGACTTTCTATGTGCATTTAGTGATAATCAGAAAACTAATTGTATGAATGCTGAATCAGCCAAGAAGCTTTACAAAGAGGGTAGAGTAGTAGAGTTTAAGGTGGGAATGAATGGACCTGGCAATAAAAAACCATCTACCAACCTAGCAAGTAATAATAGCAATAGTAGTTCTTCTAGGACAACTAGTACCTATGCCAGCAGTGCAGTTTCCGCCAGCACAACCACAACAATACAACCAAATAGTGCTACGAGAAAGTATCAGGAGAGAAGTAGATTAATGAGTTTGGGGAATCAAGCTGCAGGAAATAATCAATTCCAGAGTGCCTTATCTTACTACCAGCAGGCACAACAGATAGAATATAATGAGGGAACTGCTACGGCTATACGTGGAATACAGGCGCGAATTCAAAATTCAACAACTAATACTAGTGGTCAAAATGCGGATGATCTAATACGTAAAGGGAATACGGCTTCTATTAATGGAAACTATCAGCAAGCAATCGGATATTTTAGAGAGGCAAAAAGACTAAAGCCGAATGATCCCAATATTGATAAACTAATCTCTTTCCAAGAGACGCTAATTAGCAATCAAAATAACCTGAGCACCTCTAATACCAACAATCAGTATAACACAACTAATTCTACATATAATGCCGTAGCGGCTGAAGGTTATGGTTTATTAATTCAAGGGATAGCATCGCTTTTTTCTGGCGGGTCCAAGAAAAAGTACAAAGGTCCAAGTGAAGCTGAAATAGCTGATAGAAAAAGAGGTTTTGCAGGGAATCTCCAATCTTGGATGTTATATAAGGACTTTGGAGCGCTTTCAATTCTAGTCACAGACTATGTTTACGGTTATCGGAGAGGCAATCGGTACCTTCCAGGAGAATATGATCGTGATTTACACAAACAGATGCTCAACTCATATTTGTTTTATCACGATGGGGAAAAGACGGGGTTAAATAGGTTTATTGATGGGAAGAAATTTATTGGAGAAGGAGATCAAGGAGTTTTTAAGGGTTATGGAGCATTTGGAGAATATTATAGGCGTTTAGGAGATTATGATGCTGCAAATGAGTATTTTAAAGATGCTTACAAACTGGGATATTGTTTAGGTGAAAGTGTTGTGCCTAAAAGGAAGATGAAATCACTCTTAGATGATTTATATACAACATTTGAATCTAAGAAAATGGCCAAAGACTTTATCAAATCTGTTAAGAAAGCCAATTCCTGTAAGTCTTATTATTCCATGCATAAAAAGGCCACGGAGGCATATTATGCTAGCGGGAATAACAATTTATCACAGGAAATTATTGAGCGGAATTTAAGATCGATACTTATTTCTTCTGCTGGGGGAATTACAGGAGTATATAACACCGGTAAGAAACATCATGATAAGAAAGAGTACGATCAAGCATTTTATTGGATGCAAATGGCAGCAGTAGAAGGTTACCAAGAAGCATTTGCCTATTTGGGTTATTATTATGATACCGGTAAGGGAGTAGAAATAGATGATCGAAAAGCTATGACATGGTACAAGAAAGCTGCAGACATTGGAAGTTCATGGGCAATGAACAATATTGGAACAATGTGGGAACATGGGGAAGGAGTAGAAAGAAGTGAACTTATTGCGAAAAGATGGTACCAAAAAGCTTGCGGTAAAGGCTATAAAAAGGGGTGTGAAAATTTGGCCAAGTTAGACTAATCAGTTTAATCTATACAGATTTGTTTTTGTCCATAACAATAAGCGGAATACTTCAAATTATGAGCTAAATGAGACATTATTTAATATATATTGTCTACTTAATCTTGCCATCCGCTACATTCTCACAAGATTATGCAGGCTACCAAAGTTATGGAGGGCCGTGCCTTTCCACAGGGTTAGAATATTCATATTGGCTTCGTCCACTTGGAGGCTCTTCATTTACAAGGAGCGACGGCACTTACATAACACATAAGATCACTTATAAATTTAGAAATAGCTTTGACCATACTATTTGTTTTACTTATGAAATCTATAATGGAAATAAGAGAATTGAATATGGTAGGGGTTGTATCAAGCCCAGCAAAGAATCAACTTTAGCCTCCTGGGCTTTATTAGAGTCTTCCTATCTACCTAGGTTAGACATAAAAAATATTACTTTCAGAAGAGATGCATATAAGGAGTATAATGTTAGATGCAATGAATATGACAGAAAATTTTATTGGAATAACTCAACATCTTCCAGCACATCCAGTTCGCAGAAGAACAACCAAAATAAGATTTCATCGAGCCTTGTGAATCGCTCTTATAGGAGCGAAAGTAATGCTGCATATAATCAAAAACCTGTCCTAAAGGACTCTGAATCGCGAAGAGAAGTTGAAATAAATAGGATAGCAGAAAACCATAGAAATGAACTAATTAAAATTGCCAGTAAATTTCTTGAAGATGGAAATTATAAATCGGCTTTACTTTATTATAAACGTGCTCAAATAGTTAACTATAGTGCGACAACTAATAGAATTATTGCAAATCTTGAGAACTATATTAATCTAAGAAAAGAAAAGCGAAAAAAGCTTACCACGAATAATCCATACTATTATGATAAGCAAATTAGCGATTCAGAAATCCGAAGAGCAATTAATGAAGTGCTTGGCACTTATGGTTCTTCCTCTTACAATCACAACTCTCAGGGAAATAGTGCTATAAATAAAGAGAATTTTCTAAAGGATGTACTTGAAAAGATGTCTTTTAATAATGTAAATATTGGTCATATAATTGATGAATCTATAGAGCGCTATGATTATCCTTTTGGAAGCACCTTGAGTTATTTATCAGAGTATTTTAGTTTTAAAAGCAGAACAGATGAATTTGGGGCCGAAATAGGTCCGCTCTGGGATGATTATTTGGAAAATTTCATGAATCCTGACCCTAATTATAATATAGATAAGGAATACAAAAAATTTGAGGAAAGTGTTAAAAAATTCATCCTCGGGCTAATGAGCGACAAAAATGGTATTGTTGATTTTAACTCAGTATATAAAAAAAGAGATGAATAATGTGGTTCCTAAGTAATAAATCATATTCAAAATTAGGATTTTCTTATATTTAATATTAAGTTTTGTAAATATGAAAATGGAAGTTCTCATTACTGAAGAGAGAGGCCTCATAAAGTTTTGGTTAGAACAATAGGAGAGTGTAACGACCATATTTTAGGGATTTAGCAATACAGTTTCTTATATTCAATGAAATTCAAATCCTTGTACCCAAGTCATTAAAAAGGGTAAGGCTACAAATGAACCGTTAATTGTTTTCAAAATTTTATGCAGCCTTGATTTTTTGTTTCTTTTTTTATTAAGAAAAAAAGAAGAGAATATTAAATTCTTTAATCCCTATTTTTTATCTAAAAGGTAGCAATCAAAAAAAACATTATTATCGAAAACTCCCATTTCAACAGCTTGTTCACAAATAGACAATTTTGTTTCTGAGTCAAAATTAATGTGATTCATTCTTTCAGCTTCTGCTATGTAATTTTCCCACATTAGCAAGTCAATTACATTTTGATTCTCGTATAGAATTTTTGCGATTTTTAAATCAGGTTCAGAAGCCTTTATTAAATCCGTCCACTTTTCAAATCCAGCAATTTGTGCAATCGCGTGTTGGGCTTTCATTAAAGTCAATTTTTCTTCATTCAGATTGAATTCGATCATTACCAATAGAACATCAAAATAATTTGGCTCATATTCATATAACCAAGCATTGTTCAGTTTGTCGGAGACTGGTTTTCTCCTTTTAAAATCTCTGTGTAAATTTTTTGATTGAAGTTTAAAGAAATCAATAGTATTCATAATATAATCCTTTTATTTCAAAGATTATTATCCAAGAGGTTATGCGTTCGTATACTTTTTTCGGATAATAAGCCTTGACGGTTTACATTATTTATTATGGTAGATAAAATCTTTGCACGAACGAGCAGGCATACCATAAATACCTTGCCAAATTTAAACATTTTGATTTTAATAGATTTCCAAACAGATTTTTTTTATTCACAAATTAGAACAAGTGTATAGAAATTTGCTCGCAGAGAAATTTCATACTCTTTTGGCAACTTGACGAGATTGTCGTAAATTTTTTTTGACGTACATTTTATCAAATACACGAATTTCAAACAGTGCAAAAACTGAAGTTTTTATATGGTGGAGAATTATAGCTATCAAATGTACATTTGTGATTAACTGCTATACAAACACATTTGTACTATTAATTTTTCATATGTTGAATAGAGTAAAGAATGCTTCTTTATCCTTTTATTTCCCAAGCCTGCGGAAGTAGAAAAAACCTTCCAGTCCAATCCTCCCCTCGCGGACACGCTTCGCCGGTCCACTTGAGAAGTCTTTCCGTTCGGGCCTGCCTGCCGCCATAGGCAGGTTTTTCCGACCTCCTCGGCCGCAAGAAAGAACAAACGGCGAAGGGCCGCTTGACCTTTCTTCTCCCTACCCACAAAATCTGGTAAATCCCTATCCATTTTTTGAACCATAACATCGAAAATGTAAAATGGTCTTAATTCTTTTAATTATCTTGAAATCAGCTTTTTGTAAAATGAAAAAGATAATTGAAAATATTGCCAATTGGTTGGTCGCCTTGAAGGGGAGAAAAGACAAAATTCACCAGAACATTAATGCCTTTATGAGAAGAGGTTATAATGGACTGATTTTTGGGCTTATTCTTTTTGGAATACTTATGGTCTACTTTTCGTTCGATCTTTATGGAACCTACGAAAACCTTTGGTTGGCATTGCTACCGATATGGTTTTTCGTGATTTTAATCTTCGGTATTTTGGTATCTGATGCTTATAAAGAGAAAGTGAAGTATCAGAGCAGAAGTTCAAGATTGAAATTGGTCGGTTTCAATATGGATTTCAATGAGCGTGTCCATAGAAGAATCTATGGTTCTTTGACCCAATATGAATATCTGGACGAGAACCTAACAAGCTTCTCCAATTTTTATGAGGTTATGGTCCTGGATTTTGATGAACACGATTCGGTGCTGCATTTCAACTGTACCCAACCGCAATTAAAATATATTCTGGATAAGTTTAAACAACTTAAAAAGGGGATTAGCTTAAAATCCTTTGAGAGATCCCAAAAAATTTACCATAAGGGAAACTTGATATCGGCAGAGATACTTTCAAAAAAGTACAATGAGTTTCCTCCCAATCATGAATTTGAACAACAGATAGATTCATTCTTCGATTTCTTGGGGGATATTTAAATATTTTATGGGGTAGATTTCCCCTTTTTCTTCTTTTCACCCGCTTGCATCTCCTTTCTTTGCTTCGAACATTTGTAACACAGGTAGACCGCATTGCGGCTATTTTAAAGCGAGAATTATGGAAATAGAAAATGACATGGTAGATCTCTTAAGGGATATTAAGGGACTTCTTTCCCATCAAAAGAAAGTGATGAACGTAGATGATCTTGTGGCCTATACGGGACTCTCCAAAAGCAAGATTTACAAACTGACCCAGTTAAGATTAATTCCCATGGGAGGTAACAAACACATCCGCCAGAAATTTTTTGATAAGGATATTATAGATGCTTGGTTATTAGGCGAACCTAATTTGTCAGATGACTTTTTGGATCAGGAATTCAATAAGCAATTGCCACGAAAAAAGAAGTAGTATTTCTATAATTACAAGCTAGTTAGTAATAGTACTAACAAGTAAAAAGTATCTGGATAGGTAGAAAATGATGAAACGGAATTTAGACGTAAAAAATCCGATTGAGTGAGAATTCAAGATGTGTCATTGTCATGACAAATCTTGCTTTTGCTCCCGATGGGTCGCAAAAGAATAGGAACCAATAACTTGATTTTCGATATAAGATGATAGATGGAGTTTCAATGGGTATTTTATAAAGGGTTAGAGGGTAAGGATTCAGAAATGCAAAAATGAAGAACGAGTTTGTACAGTTTAGATGTTCTATTTATGAGAAGAAATTGCTAAGGGTCAAGGCCGATAGGAGTGGACTTTCCATAAGTGAATATTGTCGTCGTGCGGCTTTTGATGACCGGATAATAGAACGTTTGACCCAAGAACAAATAGAGATGTACAAGATGCTGTTGAGGTATGAAACAAATTTTAAGCTTATTGGGAATATGTTCCGAAAACGCAATCCGAAATTGGCAGATGAAGTGGTGCAATTGGCCAGTGAGATACGTGGACATCTTTTATCCTTTAAGAAATGATAGGCATGGGGAAATCCATATCGCATACCGGAGCATCCATGGGTTATGGTTGGAACGGGGAGAAGGAGGCAGAAGTCGTATACCGCGAACATTTATCGGGAGATAATCCTAAGGAAATCACCCAGGAGTTCAAGATCATCCAACAGCAGAACCACCTTTGCACAAAGAACACCTTGAGTTTTGTGCTGAGTCCAACCATTGAAGACGGGAAGGGCATGACGAACGAAAACCTTAATGAAATCGTTGAAAGGTTTCTTAAGGAAATGAAATTGCAGGAAAGGCAGGCCATCGGTTTTGTGCATAGGAATAAGGAACACACCCATGTCCATGTATATGTAAACCGTATTGATTTCAATGGGAATGCCTACAAGGATAGTTTTATAGGAAAACGGAGCCAACAGGCGGCGGAATATGTGGCCAAGCAAATGGGCCTGACCACGGTAAAAGAAGTGCAGCAGGAAAAACTGAACCAGATTCAAACTGTAAGAGGGGAATTAAAACGGATACACGATAGGATCATGGAAAAGGACAAACCAAAAAACTTTGACAGGTACATTAGTGAAATGGCCAAGAAAGGTGTGCAGGTTATTCCCAGTATAAATAAGCAAAACCAACTCCAAGGTTTCCGGTTTGAATACAAGGGGCATAATCTAAAAGGGAGCGAAGTACATCGCTCCATGTCGATGGGAAACATAGCTGGAAATATGGGGTGGGATAAAGATGTAGCTCAAAAGATAGCTAAGGAAAATACTGTAAAACTACTGGGTAAGCCCATTGGCCTATCGCCCAACTTGGCGGCAACTATTGCCAGGAAGGTGGTAACTATTGCTATTAAGAAATCAATTGGACTGGGAATGGAAATATAATATTATGGCAAAATTGGATGAAATTATGGAAGTGCTTACCCAAGAAATATCCGGGTTTAACAATTCCATTGGGAAATTGGAAGAACTATCCACAAAATTTGACGACCTAAAAATAACGGCGGACACTTCGCATTTGGAGTTTCAACTAAAGGAATTTTTAAGGCTGCAAAAGAGCAACTTGGAATTTTATGATAAGCGGATGGACAAAGTCTTAAAAAATATAGAAAAATCTAGATGGACCCCAAAATGGGAGATGTCGTTGTTCTACCTTTTCATGATAATCAACACCATGGCATTTGGTTATATGGGCTATTATTTCATAAACTATGAACAGGAAAAAAAGGCTGTGGTTTTAAAAGTAAAAAGGGAAAGCTTGGGAAGGGCACGTGGCTATTTTGAAGAACATCCGGTCATCTATAAAGATTTTGAAAAGTGGGCCCAAAAGAAGGATAGTGTTCCAAATCGGGAGTAGGGTTGCGCCCTAATGGATTTCTTCTTTACGCTTATCTTCCTGAACGCTAAAGAAATCCAATAGGATCCATGCGCAAAGTTCAGAGGTAAGGATTTGGGACTATGCTAAAGGTGTCTTATTTTAATCCCTCCCTCAATTTTTCCTGTCTATAATAAAGATTTAGGTCGTCCAAAAGTGCCTCTTCCCCTTGCGGCAATAACCTATTGGCAATTGTAAGTACCTGGCGAATATATTCCTTTTTATATCTATCGTTAATATCATCACACAATTCAGGGTCGATTGCCTTCATGGCCAAGTAAAGCATAGCACGGACGGTCAGTACAAGGTCTACATGGTTGTCCACATAAAATAGACTGACCTCAAATTTATTTTTGAAAAAGGTATGGGGCTTTAATGTAGGGTGGTGGTCCAGTGCCTGATGCTTTAAGCTATAGATCAGTTTTTCTTCGTTCGGGTTCATAGATCATATTTATTCAGATGATTTTGTTTTGGCATTGTCCAAACCGTTCAGCTTTTCGGTTACGTAGTCCATAAAATCCATTTGACTATGGGGCAGTATATTTAGGACCAATTCCAGCACCCTGCAAACGCTGTCATGTTTGGTTACATTTTGATTGTTAGGGGACAATAGCATTCCGTTCCCGTCCAGAGCAAATACACATACTTCCAGAAGGCTGGTTATTTTCAACAGAAGATCACTGTTATCTTTGACTTCAATTGAGACCCTATAATTATTTGATAGATTACCTGAATCCTGTTTTAAGAGCCCAATAAGGTTTTGATGGAGTTTATGAATGTCCTTCAAGGTCTTTAATTTTTTCTTGTTCATAGGCTTATTTTTATAGTTGTCATTGGGTTTCCAAATCGGGAAGTAAATTCCTGATCTTATCAAGGAATTCCATTTCTTCATAGGGTATCATATTGAGTTTTTACCCGAGTACTTCGCGAATATTCTGTTGGGGTTCTGGAACAACATTATTTGGGGTGCGTTCCGCATCCAATGCCGTGATGCATACCTTTAATAGACTGGAAATCATAAAGGAGGTTTCCAGATACCCGTCTGTAATAAGGTTTACGGTATAAAGTTCCTTCTTGGAGGGGTAGCGCTTTAAGGTATGATAATGTTCCTTGGCCAATTCCCTTATTTTATGCAAGATGTCTTTTTCCTCCGATTCCCGACATTCGACTTGTGAAGTAATCTCATTAACAAACGTGTTTTCTTTGGTTGGGTCTCGATTATCAAAGTACTTTCGGCATTCTTTATTTATTGCGTTTTGTTCACGTTTAATTATTTTCTTTCCCATAACTACCTTTATTGATTATTAATGAAAATCCTTGTCACCTTTCGAGGTTATCATCTATTTGTATCTTTTGTTAATACATTAGTATAGAAATTCGTTACTAATGTATTTAAAATTGAACCAAATTCAAAAAAAAAGTGTAATAATTTTATACAAGCGTATATACTTTCTAAATTTATGTAATCAAAAATTACATTTTAGATGACTAATTTGGGCTTATACTTAGCTAAAAAATCGATTAATAAGGCGGAGGTTGCCAGAAAAACTGGGTTGAGTAAATCTCGCTTGAGTCAATTAAGTTCTAATGAATCTACTAAACTTCGGGCGGATGAGCTCTATTTGATTGCCTTGGCAATAGACATTGATCCTTGTGAATTATTAAAGGAAGTATTTAAAGGACTTAAACTACCTAAAGAGTAAAGACTGTCGGCATAGATTTTAATTGTTTTAAACCAATAGAAGTATGTGGAATCCGAGTTTTATAGATATACTAGATACTTTATATATTCAACAAACAACATATGTAGGCGTTCAAGTAGTAGTTTAAAAATAATTGGTCTTCGGTACTTTAGGTACTGAAATTCAATGGGATTTAAACTATTTTCTCCTGCTGGAAATTATTGTTTCTAAAAATTATCTAAGTTAAAATAGTTTACATGGCACTAGCAATAGTCTAAAAATGGATCAAACAGATTCTATATTACTTGCTTATCTTCCCACGAATACTATAAGATCTAATAAGGATTCTGCAAATCCTATTTTACGTAAAGCTTATCTTCCTGAACGCTAAAGAAATGCAATAGGATCCTATCGTAATGTTCAGAGGTAAGGATTTGGGGTTGAAATTGAAATGATCCCAGGGTTTTGAGAATTGGCTATATCGAGTACTGACTACTTATTTACAGTAGAGACTGTTTGTGAAGATGTTTTATGTCCCTGCAACTTGTAACAGTGCTACCTATCAAATAAAAGGAACAATAGTTTCCCATTGTTCCCTTTCAACTAAACTAACTCAACTCAAATTTTTTAACTAGTGGGCAACGCCCCTAAATATTTTTGTCTTTTAGATGTATACATCCAAAAGAGGATAGTTATGCACAGCGTAATGGTTGCCCCTCCTATATAAGCCAGATTATTGGCCAATTTAAACCCTTCAGGCGCAATTAAAATATAGGTACTACACACCATGGTCATAAAAATCGCTGGCAACAAGGTTACCCAATAAGCTTTGCTGTTACACATAAGATAGGCTGTAATGGTCCATAGGACCACCGTGGCCAATGTCTGGTTACTCCAGGCGAAATATCTCCAAATGATGCCGAAATCGATTTGGGTTAAAGCGAATGCAATTACAAAAAGGGGTAAGCTCAAATAAAGCCTGTTCTTAATTTTCTTTTGATCTGTTTTAAAAACGTCAGCAAGAATCAATCTAGCAGACCTAAAAGCAGTATCTCCAGAAGTAATAGGTGCCGCTACGATTCCCAACAATGCCAGGACACCTCCTACGCTTCCCAACATATTGAGCGAAATTTCATTGGCGGCCCAGGCGGCATTATTGTTATTGGCTAGCATGGCCCCGTTAAGCGATTCTACATTGCCAAAAAATGTCATAGCCGCCGCGGCCCAGATCAAGGCGACAACACCTTCCGTTATCATGGTCCCATAAAAAATCTTTCTTCCCAAGGTCTCGCTTTTCATGCAACGAGCCATCAATGGAGATTGAGTGGCATGAAAACCTGAAATGGCCCCACAGGCAATGGTTACGAAAAGTATTGGGAACAACGGCGTGTCAGAGGGATTGCTGGTCATATTATGCAAATTGACCGGGACTATTTCCGGGATCTGGTAGTCCCCAAATAAAAGTGCGAAAAGCAGTCCAATGGCCATCAAAAGCATGGCCATACCAAAAACCGGATAGAGCTTACTGATCAGTTTGTCAATGGGCAACAAGGTGGAAAGAATGTAATAGACCAAAATAATGCCCACCCAAATCCATAGGTTCCACATATTCCCTGTCATACCATCTATAATCTTGGCCGGTCCCATTAAAAAAACGGTACCGACAAAAATCAAAAGGATTATAGTAAAGTAGCGCATAAAATGCTTCATCCTTGGACCCAGGTATATTCCCACCACTTCACTAATACTAAGTCCGTCGTGGCGCACAGAAAGCATGCCCGAAAAATAGTCGTGTACAGCACCTGCAAATATACTTCCCAGTACAATCCATAGAAAAGCGGCAGGTCCGAACATAGCACCGGCTATAGCCCCGAATATAGGCCCAAGTCCTGCAATGTTCAGAAACTGTATGAGAAAAATTCGCCATGCAGGCAAAGGCATAAAATCTACATCATCCTGCAAACTTATGGCAGGAGTGGGACGATCCTTGTCCACACCGAATATTTTCTCAATAAATTTTCCATAAGTGAAGTAACCTAGGATTAAAACTCCTATGGAAATTATAAATGAGATCATGCACCAAGTTTTATACTTATCAATTAAGGGTCATTTAATTTTGGCAGAAATTGTTCTGCAAGAAAATGGACTTTTATTTTAATCTTTGTCTATCTTTTAAGAGCTGCTCTTTTAGTTTTACATATGGCACATCCTGAACAGTGGTATTGCCATCAATGGCAAGTACAGCTGCCGTGGCAGCTGATTGCCCCAAAACCATAAAGACCGGCTCCATACGAATAGATCCAAATGCAATGTGGGTGGAACTAACACAAATAGGGACAATTAAATTATTGCATTCTTCCTTTTTAGGCACCAGCGCCCCATAGCTAATGGGATAGGGCTTAAAGCCATGCGCCTCCACATTGCCCTCGTTCTGTACATAGCCATTGGCGTCCACATATCGCTGCACGTTGTGTGAATCCATGCCATAGGCGGCCATACCAATGGCATCCTCAGCCACTTTTAAGGCCTCACAGTTTTGTTGAGTCATTACATAATCGCTTATCATCCTCCTTGCCTCCCGGATATAAAGCTGTTGTTGCCATCCGTCCGCTCTCTCAAATTCATCCTTGGAAGTGCCCCACCTAGAGGCTTCCTCACGGACCTCCTCTGGTATTCTTGGATGATTGGCCAAGGTCCACATCAATCCCATTTGGTAGTTCCTATGGTCCTCGATAATCTTTTCCCTTTCCGCATAAGAACCCTCTGGATAATTATAATTCCTGCCGATATAGTCTGTAGAAAAACCGAATTTGTTGTTCGTATCCGTTTTTCTGTTGGGCATACTGGAGTTGATCCAGGGCAACAAGGAATTGCCATAGCTGTACATCTCCCTTATAGGGCCCTTTCTGGCCTCGTAATTCCTGAACAACAGTTCATAATTGATCTCGTCATAATTTGCGGGCTTTTGAAAGGGTATGCGGTTGTCCGGATGATCCGTTAGGCACATCCTAAAACAATAGGCCTGTATCTTATCATCACCTGCTCCCTCAAGCCCCGGTTTTTCGTTCACATTTGGCAAAAGCCCAGAGGTTGGATCGCCTTTTACCACATAGGGATCTACCCCTGGGATAAAATTATGGTTGAACGCATTTCGGGAAACAAATCCGGTCAAGGCCCTGTTTATACTATTGGCCTGTACCCCGTTCAAGGTCTCGCCATACTGATCATTGCTTTCCCTGCCAACGGCATAGGAAACGCCTGCCGAAGCCAAAAGGTCTCCCTCATAGGTGGCGTCCAAAAATACCTTGCCTTTAAAGGTCTTGCCGCTTTCCATGGTGATCGACTCTATTTTGCCGTCTACTTTTTTAACACCGGATTCCCTGTTCAGCCTTTCGTTATAGACCATGCTAATTTTTTCCTTGGCCATCATGGCCTTATAGACGGACAGTGCTGCCGAAGGCTCAAAGGTCCACATAGAGGCCTCCCCCTCCTCTGTACGGGTCTGGCCACTATCCATGTACTCCGATTTTTTCTCCCACTTCCAGTTTTCCGGATCATCGTAATACTTTTTGATGTTCTCATAGAACTCCCTGGATATACCCCCAATGGCCTGTTTGTTCCCGATATCGGTCTGGCCAAGACCACCGGTGGTCAACCCGCCAATACGATTGGAGGGCTCTATGAGTACCACCGATTTGCCCATTCTGCTACTTTGCAGGGCAGCCGCGACCCCGGCAGAAGTTCCTCCATAAACGACAATATCAAATTTATGAGTTTCGGTTACTTTATATGTTTGCCCCTGCGCTGAAAAAAATACGAGAAATACAAGTAGCACTATAGGAAGAATTTTTGTTAAGAATTTTCTTGTATCCAATTTTTTAATAACATTATTCATAATCTTATTTCTTTCGGTATTTAACTAATAATATTCGTTAGACATAAAAGAGCTGGTATCGAATTTTCTTTACCAGCCCCTAACTTAACTAACTCAAACAGACATTGTATAGGTTTCGGGTATTATAACTAGTTATTAAATCATATAATTCGAAACAGGGAATATATGTTTCGAATCTTATTATTTGCCCTATATCATCTTCTATTTTACTTTCTTAAAAACAATTGCATCGACCAATACTTGTCCTGTTGATCCTTCAGACAATATTTCAACATAACCATCCATTCCTTCATCAAACTCAAAAATTCCAACCGTTCTGGATTTCGTTGGTTCCACCCAAACAACGCTTTCCTTTTGTCCTTTACTTTTTACCCTTACGGCAAATCGGCTCTCTGGGTTAAGAATGGAATTGACAGGCTGTGGTCCTCTATTGGATGATGCTCTTCGTTCTGGTTCATATGGAGTTTCTTCTGATAAAGTAATTTCATATGTTCCTGCAGACAAATCAGGGGTATACCGGGCAAACTCACCTTTTTTATCCCTTCCACCGTTAGTCAAATAATAAGTATTTTCATATCCCTTTTCTTTCCATCGCTTAAATTGTGGCATTACCCAGAAGTAAGGTGTTTTATAAAATCGTTGAAATGACTTATTGGAATTATCGATAATTGTTTTTTGCCAGTTGCCCAATTCTTTGTGGGATGGTGGGTAAGTCGGAATGGTCAGTTCGACCAAAAAGCCTTGGTTATTATTATTAGTTCCTGGACAATTAATCTCAACATTACACATGTAGACTCCAGGAGTAAGACCACTAGCATCCACTGAGACAGCAAGTTGTTGGTTATTCCCATTGCCATTGGAAGTTATTGATACCCAATCTTTACCATTATGGTAATTAACTTCGGCGATTTTCATTCTCCCTAATTCACCACCACCAATATTGATAAGTTGCACAATTTTGCTATTAGGAATAGGCCTGCTTGCGCGCGCTAAAAATTGAAGTGTATGGGGTAAGTGTTGAATTGGTTCGCCATAAACGTCCATTATATTTACTGGTCTTTTTATGAAGCTAGGTTCATCTACCGCAAATAATCTGAATCCAGGATTATCATTTTCATCACCGTCAATCGTAATATGCTGCGTAAATGAATCCTTGCTAGCTCCATCATCTACAACCAAAGTAACTGGATAAATACCTGGTTTTAAATAAGTATAGCTAGGGTTTGCTTCATTGGACCAAGAACCATCTCCAAACGTCCAATAAAAAGACAACTTGCTTTTATTGATTCCTGGATTCGAGCCAGCAGAACTGAACGATACTGATGATTTAGTATTTCCCGCACTCAGCGGCGCAATCGTTGCTCTAATCTCTTCATGTCTCCGTTTGTTATCTTCAAAAATCTGCCAAAACAGTATCCAAGGGTCTAAAAATATTTCCCTTTTATCCTCAGGAGTTAATATTTTAAAAACATAATGAGAGTGCTGATGGTTGCCGACATGTACGCCTGCTGCATCCGAATAATGAGTACCGATATCAAATGGGACATGTTCTGGAATACGTAAATTCAGTACATGATGGTTTTGAATAGTCCAAACATCTCCATTGTCCCAATTATGAATTCCACGCCACCTATTATTATTATCACCTTTTGCAAGGCTGTTGAAAAAATAATGGTCATCAATAGGAAAAGGAGCAAAATTAGGCGTTCCAATAGGCATATTGATATCAAGCCCTCCATGTGCTTCAAATCCATTGTATGCACCCATCCACACATCATCCCCATTATAGCTATTGGATACATCTATAAAATTTTGATTGTTAATATACAAGGGACTTAATTCCGAGGGACTAATTTTAAAATTCATATCAGAAATAGCAAACCTTGCATCTTTATTAGGTTTACAATCGCCATGTTCCTCGTTGACAATTCCTTTGTCAAAAATATCGGCGACCCCATCAAACCAGATTCGCATTCCATTTATAACATATGGTTCATAAAAACTTTCTTGAGAACCTACATATCTCTCCATTTCCATAATATGCCCATCAATGGAAATTTTACAGGTGAAGTGATACATTGTCCCGCCCCCAGGTTGATCCGTTAACAATTCGTTTAAATTTGTAATTATAACATTGGCATCGGTATCAAGTAATTCCATACTTATCACTCTACCATTTTTCAGCTCAAACCTTAGCTCATCCTTAACATTCATTTCAACTGGTGTCAGGGTCTCTTTTGCTTTTCGATATATCACATCCCCAGTGCCCATAGCTAATGAACAATACGTTGTTGATATTAAAAAGAAAAAGGTATGTAGGATAAATCTTGTTTTCATTAATGTAAATTTATTGGTGTTGGATCAAAAATACTTGGCAGTGGCGGGGTATTAACGTTTGAATTAATGTCCGATTCCCCCCAAAATAATCGCTCAGGAAGTTTATCCCCTGTTTCTGGTTGCAATTTTATACCTGCCGTTTCCCCCCTTGTTCTTCTAACATCATTGAAGGCGATTATTTGCATGAAAAAAGTAACATATCTTTCCTCTAAAATTTCCGTTAGCAATGCTTCTTCCATTGAATTTCCATTTTGATTGTTAATTCCCGCAGCTTGAAAATCAACTATATTATATGGGTCATATTTTAATGGAAACTCTTCTATATAAGTAGCATCCATATATCCTCCATTATTCATAAAACTTCGAAAATCATTTAAATGGTCCAAAGCCACATCGAAACCTTTAACCCTTGCTGCCGCTTCGGCCAAAATCAATATGTTTTCCTGATAGGACACAAGGGGGAATGCGGCATCTATTGCAATAAAACCGTTAAAAGAGTCGCCCATAGATGTTGAGAGGTAATTTGGTTCTATTTCGCCTGTTATTCCATTGTCTCCAAGATTTACAAAGTAATAATTAAATCGGGCCGTTTCATCTGTCTTCGCATTACCGCGATACGTGCTATCTTCTGGATTTAAAAGCATTGACAAATTTGAACCCATGGCATTGACGTCACCAACCCTATCATTAACCTGATGGGTATACAATCCATTTCTCATACCGCTAATGGGAGTGTGCTTACTCATAAGCGAATTGGAAAGAGCACTTATGCCCATTTCTGCTTCGGCATAAGCTTGCTCGTAGTCCCCAGTCTCCAAATAAAATCGAGCTTTCAAGGTATGTGCCACCTCTATCCATTTTACCCTGTCCCCATCAAAATAAATATCCGTTCCACCTGGTAGTGAACCAATACCAGACTCTAAATCAGATATTCCAGAACTTAATAGTACTTGAATATTGGAGTATACATCCTCCTGATCATCAAAAACTGGATTTGGATATTCTTCTGGAGCACCTGCTTGGGAAAAGGGAATATCGCCGTAAATGGCTGCCGCCGTTCCGATGGAATGGCTTTGTATAATTTTAGCTATACCAGTCCCCAATCTGTTATTTATAATATCAAACTTCTTTTTGGAAATTTCCAATTGAATATAGACCTTTTGATATAAGTCGGTCCAATTTCCTGAAGTTTCAACAGGGGAATATTGATAATTTTGATAGCTTAAATATTGTCTGTCAATTCCAGTTAGCTGTCCAGACCACATGCTAGCAATGATTCCCATCCGATCCATATGGAAATTATACATATTAGTTACTTGAGCTCCAGTTAGGATATATTCAGCTGGCGCATCAGTAGCATTATTAGGGTCTATATTTAAATCCTCAACATAAGTTTCACAGGATAACCCAAAACAGGTTAGAGCAACTATTATAATAGTGTTTATTTGTCTTTTCATTGTTGGTAATTTTTAAAAATTTATTTCAGCAGAAAACATATAGGTCCTTGTTGCAGGATTGTCAAAATAGTCCAGTCCGCGGCCAAGGCTCACTTGAGTATGGTTAGAGTCCGGATCAATTCCTTTTAACGAGGTCCAAAGAAATAAATTCCTTCCAGTCAATTGAAACTTAACAGACTTCAGGCCTAAATAATCAATAAATTGGCCGGAATCTAATAAATATCCCAAGGATAATTCTTTGAATCTTGTCCAACTGCCATCAGATACGAACTGTTCCTTTAGGGACCCGAATCCACTTCCAAGCGTTGTATAAAATGATTCGTCTAAAAGAACATCTCCTCCGCCAAAATTTTTAATGTTTCCTCTAACGGTACTTCCTGAAGGTGTTACAATTCCATTATAATTAACCAAATCGCTAGTTAAAGTTACATCATTTCCAACATCGCTATGAGTTCCGAAATTGTACATTACGCTTTTGGTACCTTCATAAAAGTCTCCTCCTACAAAAGTTTCAAACAAAACATTTAAAGAAAAGCCTTTATACATAAGATCTGCTCCAAATCCTCCCCTCCAATCTGGGTTAGGGTCTCCAATAATATCAGTGGATGGATCCGCAATAGGAAATCCATTAACGTCCAAAGAAATTGTTCCATCCGAATTTCTTTCATAATGCGATCCTCGAAAGACCCCAACTGGGTAACCTTCAACAGCATCAATGGTCATAAATCCACCTATGCCTCCGACTTGAACTGATTGCGTCCCTGCCAAATCAGTAACCAAATTTCGGTTTTTGTTAAAATTAAAATTCAGTGAAAGTAACAAATCCTTGGACTTAATAAGGTCATATCCAAAGTCAATTTCAAATCCTTTGTTTTCCATAGAGCCTGCATTTTTATAGCTACTACTAAATCCAGTAGATGCGGGCACAGCAACAGAAAGTAATAAATCATCTATATTGTTTTTATAATAAGTAAAACTAGTTTTTAAGCGATTTCTAAAAAGTCTTAAATCTAAACCTGCTTCATACTCTGTCTTTCTTTCAGGGTTAAGAGTAGCACTTCCAAGACTAGAACCTTGCAGATATGCTCCATTTCCATACAAAGAGTTACCTGGAACGTATAGTGTACTTGAACGATAAGGCGAGGGCTGAACACCAACAACACCATAGGAAGCCCTAAGCTTTCCAAAAGATAAAATTGATGATTCCCTTATAAAATTCAAATCTGAAAATTGCCAAGCAATATCTGCAGATGGGTAATAAAATGTACTATCAGAAAGTTCTCCAAAAGTCGAACTTGATTCAGCAGCTATGGACATATTAAGAAAGACGCTTTCAAATAAGGAAAGTCCCAATATAGAATACCCTCTAGATGTTCTAATATGTGTTTCAGAATCAAATGGATTTTGTTCTGCACTTATTGCATTTGAAAAGTCCATAGGACCGTCGGGGATGAGAAAATTAGCTATTTGACCCCCCAATTCAAGATATTTCTTATCATTTAGGTTAAAACCTAGTATTAAACTCCCTGAAAAGCTATCTCCTAACGAAAATTGAGTTTTGCCAATCAAATCAAAATTTACTTGATTTTCCTTAATCAATTCATCTCGATATGAACCTCCCAAAAATCCAGCAGAGTTTACTGGGAAATAAGTTTCTCTATGGTCAGTATAGTTGTCTATTCCAAGCCTTGAAATAATTTCCAATTGTTTAATAGGGGAAATGGACAGTTCTGTACCGATTATATACCTATCCACATCATTGGGATTCAACTGTTCGTTCATAGTCCATAATGGGTTGTTATATATTGGGTTATTGGAGGCACCCAAATAATTCCGATACGATCTTTGTCTGTTAATAATTGGGCTGGCGCTACTACTAGAATAATACCCTCCTTTATAATCAGTGATATCAAAATCCGCTGGCATACGGTAATACCCCAATAAAATTCCTGCAACGTTATTAGACCTTTGAATTCGATCAGATTTAACTTTGCTATACATTGCATTGACTGAAACCTTAAAAACATCGTTCAAGCGGCTTTCTGCATTTAAACGTATTGAACTACGTCTATAATCGCTACTATTTCTAAAAACACCTTTTTGATACAGGTCTCCTAAACTGAAAAAGTACTGTGAATCGGAATTTCCTCCACTTACATTTAAACTCTGCTCAGTCAAATATCCTTTATTGAATATTTGATCCAATTGTTTATCGGTAAATGTTTCTTTTGAATTTTTACCCAATATAGGATAATAGAGGTTACCTGAGGTATAACCCTCAAAGTATCCGCCTGACCTATTAACATCATCAGGACCTCCTGATCTATCACTAATCTTGTCCCCCCATGCTCCTGGTGAAGATGGATTAAAAACCCCACCTACTCCTTGTCCATATGAATTTTGTTTTTGGTGCATGGTGGAAACTTCATCTATAGAATACGATGTCTTAAATGAAATATTCATTTTCTCATTAAACTGTCCACTCTTTGTAGTAATCATCACCACTCCATTAGCCGCTCGAGAACCCCATAGAGCTGCCGCCGAAGCTCCTTTTAAGATTTGAATGGATTCAATATCATTTGGGTTAATATCGTTTACCCTAGATTGCTGTATCACGCCGTTAATAGAAGTGCCACCTATGGCAGAATTGCTAATTGGTATGCCATCAATAATGAAAAGTGGTTGTGAGCTTCCTGTCAAAGTGCTGGCGCCCCTTATCTGTATAAATGAACCACCCCCAGGATCACTTCCTGAGGACTTTGATATATATACCCCGGATGCTTTAGCACCCATTGCATTGAGTAGTCCTGATTCACCTGAGCCAGTTATTCTGTCAGATGTAATTTTTGAACTTGTTGATCCTGTTTTATCAGAAGACTCTTTAAAGCCCAATGCCGTAACGACCACTTCTTCCAATCCTGAGGCACTTTCCTGCAAACTCACCAAAATATGTGATTGGTCGTTAACTAAAACTTCTTTGGATGCAAAACCGAGATACGATACAATCAAAGTTGCACTCTGGCTAACTACTTCTAAGGTGAAATTACCGTCGAAATCAGCTTGGGTTCCATTGGTCGTACCTTTCTCCACTATATTAGCGCCCGGAAGCGGCGTACCATCTTGATCTTTAATGGTACCCGTTATCTGCAATTGAGTTGACTCTTTACTAGGCTCGAACACATCCAGTTTTGGAGAAGGTCGTACATTTGCAATACTCCTTCTTAAAACTATCTGTTTGTTCAATATCTCAAAATCAACATCAGTATTTGAAAACAGCTTTGATAAAATATTTTCAATTTTTTGCTTTTCTACCTTAATAGAAACTTTTCTATTTAAATCAACATCTTTCCTGTTCAAAAGAAATTTAAATTCAGATAAGGCTTCAATCTCATGAATAATGGTTTCAACGCTTGTATTGGAAAAATCCAAGGATATTTTCTTATTCTGAGAATAGGTATTTGCTTGTATCTGAAATAATGCAGCAATGGTCAACAGTACTGTTAATTTCATTTTTAAGCTTAATTTTAAAGGGAATTGTAAATACCCCCTGTAATTAAAGAGTTTTTTCATAATTTTGTAGTGTTAATTGGTTTAAATTTTTTTAAATCATTTTTACTTAATCGGGAAATGTGACAGCATTTTCCGATTTTTATTCTATAATGATCCTGTTTTTGGTTAAATAAAAGTGTTAATTCATATACATCTGATTTTAAGGATTTAAGCTCTAATTAATTATTACTTCGTTGTTTATAATGGCATAGTCAATGGACCAGCTTTTGTTAAATGTTTCTAAAACTTGGTCGATTGTTTCTATGTCAAAAGTGGCATCGAACAATTGTTCCTCCAATTGGCTATTCTTATTATTTATTTTTACATTATAATGTCGTTGTAAAGCTTCCCGAATTTGCTTGAACGAGGTGTTTCGGAAAACTAATTTTCCTCCTAGCCAAGCTGTATAAAGACTGGTATCTACATTTAGTACAGTTATTTCATCATTAGCCTTGTTCCATTCCCCTTTGTGGCCAGGTTCCAACATTACGGATTCTAAATTGTAATACTTTTTCTCAGTCCTCTGTAGTTTTACAGCGCCTTCAACCAGAACTGTATTAACATTGTTATCCTCTGGGTAGTTGGAAACATTAAATTTTGTGCCCAACACTTGAATGTCTATGGCACTGGTATTCACTACAAAAGGATGTTTTTTATCTTCGGTAACATCAAAATAGGCCTCTCCTGTTAAAAAGACTTGCCGACTAGCTCCTCGTATAAAAGAAATGGGATATCGAAGGGTGGAACCAGAGTTCAAATAAACATGGGTTCCATCCGATAGAACCACATCAAATTTTTTACCATAAGGAACATTCAGGGTATTATAAATCAATTTTTGCTTTTCGGCTTTACCTGCATAGTTTAATTGAGAATTGTTCTGCGTACTAATTATATTGCCGTCTTCATCTTTCATATTCCTATTTTCATTAGCTCTTAGGGTTTCTATTCTCCCATTACCCAACATAATTGTTATAGCCTCCTCTTTAGGGATCAATACATTGGTTTCATCGGCTAAGGAGCCCACTTGTTGGAAGTAATAACCTAAAGTAAAAAGTAACAAGCCGATAGCAGCATATTTCATAAATCCTGTTAATCTCCTTCGGATTTTATCCCTTTTTATTTTCTGTAATAATTTTTGCTTAATCTTATCCGTATCAGGTCCATTCATACTTGTAATTATCTCAAAATGTAATTGAATATATTCCTGAAAAATCTTTGTATTGTTTTCTTCTAAAATCCAATCGGACAAAGTATCCAGTTCCTTTGCAGTTGCATTGTTTGATAGATATTTAAGAATAATTTTTTCTTCCTCTGATCCAGTCATTAGGTTCAATCTTTATAGTAATGACATAGCTAATTTGCAATACCCTTACTTTTTGTTGATTTTTTTTTCATATTTGTAATAACCATAGCAGTATTTTGCGACCAACTTAGTTTTTTATGAAATTCGATGATAATGCGTTCTTAATAAAGCGTCTGCAAAATGGAGATGAAAAAGCATACATATACCTAGTGGACTTATATAACCGGAGACTATTTGGTTACGCACTTTCTCTGAGCAATGACCATGCACTTGCGGAGGATATTCTCCAGAATGTTTTTCTAAAAACTTGGGAGAAAAGAAAGAAGCTCAATGTACATACTTCTTTACAAAACTATTTATTCAAGTCCGTTTACAATGAGTTTATAAATGCCTACAAGAGAAAGCGATCCACAATGATCTTGGAACACAAATATTTCGAAGGTCTGGAAAGAGCAATTAATTTACATAGTGAGCAATCCTTTGAACCAATTATTGCCCAAATAACCAAGGAGATTGAAAACCTTCCGCCGAAATGCCAACAAATTTTTGTTTTGAGCAAAAAAGAAGGCCTTACCAACATCGAAATATCAGAATACCTAAATGTTTCCAAGAAAACAGTTGAGGCCCAAATAACGAAGGCATTTGGAATACTCAGGGAAAGATTGGGAAAAAAATATGATATGCTATTGTTTATCTTTTTTGGTAGAAAAACTAACAGATTGGTATAGGTTCACCTCTAAATAATTAGTATGTTTTGTGGGTAGGGATTGGGACCGATTTACCATAAAGATTTACTATCGAAATATGGTTGAACCAACTGGTTTGGTTAGTAGGAATTTGTTTCCATACGGACCCTTTTTGCGTGCAGGGCTAATTTGGTAAAGCACGCTAGGCTAATTTTAGTACAATATTTACCTTGACTTTGTTACAAATAATCTTGTAATTCACTCTGACTTCGTTACAAAAACTTGAAAAAATTACTCCTTCACTGTTAGAAATAATCGTCGAAATTTTCCTATAAGCTCATTTTACAAGATGATTACTTATTGATTTTGAAAATAATTTTTGATTTAAATGAGTATTAATATCCCCATAATCACTATATTTGGGGAAAATACTACCCATTATGAAAAATAAGAAAGCTGTCCTTTTTCCAAAATACCAGAGGATAATGGGGCAATTAGGAGAGAATATAAAGCTTGCCCGTAAACGAAGAAAGCTTACCACTATTCAAGTATCTGAACGGGCAGGTATAGATAGAAAGACTTTGTATCAGATAGAAAAGGGGAATTCGAAGGTAGCGATTGGTTCATATTTTAATGTTCTGATTGCACTTGGTTTGCAAGATGATTTCTTGAAGTTGGCAACAGATGACGAATTCGGAAGAAAACTGCAGGACTTAGATTTATTATAACAGGAAAGAATGGCACAAGGTAAATTTGAAATATACGTTTATGCACATTGGCAAGGAATGCCAGAAGCTAAGATGATAGGTGTTCTTGCGGCCCATTATGCCAAGGGAAAAAAAGCCTTTAGCTTCGAATATGATACGAATTGGATAAAATCGGAACAACAACTATTGTTAGATCCCGATATCCAGTTTTATTCCGGTCCACAATACCCAAATAGGAAGGAAAATTTTGGTGTCTTTTTAGATAGCATGCCAGATACCTGGGGAAGAACCTTGATGAAAAGACGTGCAGCCCAACTAGCTAATGAGAAAGATCGAAAAGCTACCACTTTATATGAAATCGATTATCTGCTTGGAGTCTATGACGAAAGTAGAATGGGAGCTTTACGTTTTAAAACAGACCGTGACGGACCATTCTTGGATAACAACGAAGAGAATCCTACGCCCCCTTGGTCGTCAGTGAGAGAACTTCAAGAAGCTGCCAAGCACTTTGAGAATGACACGGACAATGAAGAAGTAAAAAAATGGTTGGCCGTTCTAATGGCCCCAGGATCTTCTTTGGGTGGAGCAAGGCCCAAGGCCAATATTTTTGATGAATATGGGAATCTTTGGATAGCAAAATTTCCATCTAAGAATGATACTATAGATAAAGGGGCATGGGAATTTTTGGCATATCGATTGGCAATAAATTGTGGAATCGAAATGGCACCCTCCCGAATTGAAAGAATTACGGGAAACTATAATACCTTTTTTACACAACGTTTTGATAGGATCAGGAAAGAGCGTATCCATTTTTCTTCGGCCATGACCATGACTGGCAATAATGAGGATACTATCCGAGATAGCCCAGCAAGTTATCTGGACATTGCTGAATTCATCCAAACAAATGGTGTAAACATTGATAAAAACCTACATCAACTATGGCGTAGGATTGTTTTTAATATCGCGGTTTCGAATACCGATGACCATTTACGTAATCATGGTTTTATCCTAACCCCTAAGGGTTGGATACTTTCCCCTGCCTATGACATAAATCCATCGATTGATAAAGATGGATTGGCACTTAATATTGATATGGATAACAATGCTTTGGATTTGGATTTGGCAAAAAGTGTAGGAGAGTATTTTCGTTTGGACAATAAACAAATGGATATTATTATTGAAGAAGTGATGGCCTCGGCTAGTCAATGGAAAAAGATTGCCAATGAAATCGGAATTCCAAGGGCTGAGCAAGAATTAATGGCAGCGGCATTTATAGATGGCTAGCTGTTGTACATGTTAAGTATGTTGATAAAACTCGAAAATTTCGACATATTAAGCATATCTGTCGTTGGTATAGACATCTCGCCATATTACATACATGGCCAAAAGTGTCCCATAAAGGCTCAATTAACGAAACTATTAAAAAAGACCAGAAATTGGACACTCCCGTCCAAGATTTTCCGCTCTGTGAAAAGTGTCACGTGAATCGGCCGTTTTATAGGGCTTTCTAAATTGTACCTTAAATTTAAGGTAATCTGTCCGACCAGTTTATACAAAAAAGAATGAATTATGGGAACATTCATCCCATTTACATTGTAAACTTTTTTTAAAACGCACGACCAATCTTAAACTCAAATCCAAAAAATGGTTGAAAAATTCAATCCAGAGATCAACAAGGTGTATTTTATAAATCAATATACCCTGCTTCAGATACTTTCCGGTTCGGGAAGTATCCAGGTAGATTTTAAAAATTATATTGATTGGGAGGATAAAGTCATCTATCTCGAAAAAGGCCAGTACATAAAGTTTGTCTCCGATGATTTTTACGTGAGAAGAATCGAATTCCCCAATGAGGAAGTTTTCCGTAACAAAGAGGTGCGCGTGCTTTTTAAACATCTTGTGTCACTGGGTTATATTAATTTCAACGATTGCGCCGATTGCAAAAAATACTTGTCCAATACGGCCTTTTCGGAAGACACTTCTGCGATTATCGATGTTTCCTCGAAACAGTGGTACTGGCAAAATCCGTTCAATGCGGAGAGGAGCGAGTACCAAGTGATATTCGATATCAAAGAGGTCGTCGACTTACATTATGCCCACAACCTGACGAACGAGGAACTTGTTGGGTTGATAAACGAAAATGGATCCCAGGCACAAGCATTGCTCAAGGATAAAATAGGCCTTTCGGTAAAATCACTTTTAAGCGAAAAGCGGCTGTTAGAAAGCAAAAGGGGAATTGCCTTTACCGATAGGAGCATTCAGGAAATTTCATACGACATGGGATACAAGGATCCCGCTTATTTCAACAGGGTCTTTAAAAACACTACTGGCCAAACTCCAGCCGAGTTCCGAAAAGAATTTGACTATTCCAACCGTGATACCTTTACACAGGATATTCTTGAACTCCTTCGCGATCACCATGAGGAACAAAGATCCCTTGCCTTCTATGCCGATAAGATGAACCTATCGGTCAAGGCAATCTCCAAAAAGACAAGGGACAAAATGAACGCCTCGCTCGGGCAGCTTATCCGTCTTGAATTGGTAAATACCGCCAAGGCCATGTTGGGGGACGATGCCAGCATACAGGATATAGCCTTTAAATTGGGTTTTGAAGAACCCAACCACTTCTCACATTTCTTTAAGCACCACACAGGGATTTCCCCATCCGACTTCAAAAATCAAAAAGTACAATTTCTAGCTCCTTTTTCGTAGGCCAATACGGCCGGTTCGTTCTGAAATTTGCAATGTAATTACAAATCAATTTTTGTTTAATCATTAAAAATTTAAAAGAATGGATATTAAGGAAAAAGTACTCGAAATGGACAGCATCGTGGCCCAAGGGGCCATTGTAGAAGCTGTAAAGAAGTTCTTTGCGCCAGGGGCCAAGACTTCGGACTACAACAAGGTAACTACCGCCAACAAGGCACAGATGGTGGAGAAAATGGAAGGTTTTGCAGATGCCATAGCAAAAGTGAACGGCATACGGCACCACCATACCATAGTGGACGGTAATGTATCCGCTTCCGAATTCACGTTCGATTTTACGATGAAGGACAACAGTGCAATCTATTGGCACGAGATCATTCGCCGTATCTGGAGCGACAAAGGCGAAGTGGTACAAGAGGAATATTTTAACGCTTAAAATAATAGCGATGAAATTGCGATTTATCACACCAACATTGCATGGAGTGGCCGATTATACCGCCGGGTTGGGATTGATTCTGGTCCCAAATCTATTGGACTTGGGTACTACAATGGACCTTGCCTATTGGCTCTCCATTTGTACGGGTTTTGCGGTATTGATAGCGAGTGCGTTCACCAATTACAGACTGGGCTTATTTCGTACCATTCCCTTTCAAGGGCATTTGGCCCTGGACCTGGCGGTAGCGGTGACTTTCATGATTGCGCCCTTCGCCTTCGGTTTTACAGGAACAGATGCTGTTTATTATTGGTTCAATGCAACGGTGGTCTTTTTGGTGGTTTCCTTAAGTGAGACTAAACAATAATTAATTTTTAAAATCTAAAACAATGAAAAATTTAAGAAACATTTCAATTTTAATGCTGGCGTTATTTACGGCCACGATAACGTTTGCCCAGGACAAAAGAGCGAACAACATTGACAACAGCAATATTGCATTGCAGGGCTATAGTCCCGTATCCTATCTAGATCTAGGGATTGCCCAAAGAGGTGTAAAGGAATATAAATCGGAACACGATAAGATCATCTATTATTTCACCTCTGCCGAGCAAAAAGCCGAATTCGACAAAAACCCGGCTAAATATTTGCCTGCATACGGCGGTTTCTGCGCCTTTGGGGTGTACGCGGGAGCAAAGTTCAGGCCAGATCCCAACAAGTTTATTGTTAAGGATGGGAAGTACTTATTATTCCTCTACAACCTGGAGCTGGATGCACAGCAATTATGGCTGGCCGAAAAGAACCATAATAAACTAGTGTCCACGGCAGATGCAAACTGGAACAAATTAAAAAGTACGTATAATTAAATTGATGTATTATGAGAGAGATTGTAGTTCCCACGAGGGACAGAGTAGATGAAAAGGCCCAAAAGATCTTTGACGGTCTAAATGCCAAATTAGGAAAGGTCCCCAATATTTATGCGGTGACGGGCTATTCTTCGGAAGCCCTTGAAGACCATATGGAGCAGACCAATAAGGTTGGAAAAGGAAGTTTTTTGATGAAGGAGAAGGAGGCCATCCGGTTGGCCGTTTCCGAGGCCAACGGGTGTAGCTACTGTGTTGCAGCCCATACGGCAATAGCCAAAATGAACGGCTTTTCAGATGAGGATGCACTATCGTTTCGCAACTTGAGCAGCTCGCACCCCAAGCTGTTTGCACTTACTGCCCTGGCCGCCAATATTGTGGAAAGCAAAGGAAAGCCCTCCCAAAGCAACCTGGACAATTTCTTTGATCAGGGCTTTGGTGAAAAGGAGTTGGTGGATCTTGTAGCGGTCATTTTGGATGTGACCTTTACCAACTACATCCATGGGATTACGAAGGTTCCGATAGATTTTCCCGAAGTCCCAAGTCTTAATTGACCAAGGCACCCTGTCCCTACCTTGTTGGGGCAGGGTTTTTTTATTCAAGGAATATTAAACGGGAAAATCCAAACAAAATGAACACTAAAATTGTACTAACGTCTTGTGCCTTATTCTTAGGGTTGCTGGGCATTTTATTAACTTTTCTGCCAATGGAAATAGTTATGTACCTGCACCTTGGCAGAGATCGGCTAACTGTATTGCTGCTTCAAATGATCGGTGCCCAATACCTAGGTTTCGGTATGCTGAACTGGATGGTAAAAAATAGCCGTATCGGAGGAATTTATAACAAGCCATTAATAATAGGCAATCTTGCCCACTTTTTGGTCAGTACCGTAACACTGCTAAAAATACTTCCAGTTATTGAAGCACATTTTAAGGGTCTATTGGTTATTACGATGGCATATGGCTTTTAATCGATATTTTTTGTTTACGTATTTGTCAAAAGTCCGGTTAAGGAAGAACAAAAAAATAGTAAGACAAGTCGTAGTATTCCTGAAAGTTAAAAGAAACGAAAATCTCAATCCAAATTAAGGACGGAAAAAACGTTTTTATTCGGAAATCTGAAGGGATTTATAACGACTAAAGTGTTAATTTATACAGTTTTTAAGAAATGAATATTGAATTCAAACGACTCACCGAGGTCGAAAGGTCCGAAATCATTGAGTTGATGAACAATCAGTTGGTGAGACGACAAATGCCTTTGTTGAAGGGCGACTTTAATGCAAGCGTTTGTGACAAGTTTATTGCCGACAAAGAATTGTTATGGACCGAACACGGTTATGGCCCGTGGGCGTTTATTGTAAATGGCCTGTTTGCCGGCTGGGGCGGATTACAGCCAGAGAACGGAGAAGCTGACCTGGCATTGGTATTGCACCCGGATTATTGGGGTTTGGGCAAAATCTTATACAAACAGATAATAAGCAAGGCCTTTGACGAGATGGGATTGGAGTCGATCACGGTGTTGTTCCCTCCTACTAGAACAAGGATCAAGGGCCTATTGCGCCTGGGATTCAAGAAAGTTAGCAAATTGGAGGTTGGGAATGAACACTTTATCAAGTATCGATTGGAAAAACCTTTAGGGAACTAAGATATTCCTGAAAGTAAGAAATAAATCTGTTTTTCATGGACGTAATAAAACATAGTGGTATGATTCTAATATAAATTGTCCAGCTTTTTGTTTTAAGTCTAGTATCATAAAACCAACGATTTATAGCACAAATATTTTATCTCTCTCTTCATAAAGCAAATTTGAAAGTTCAAATACAAATATAGGCAGGGACACATACCCGGCGAAAAAAAAAAGTTCGTCTTTGAATTAATTCATAATTGTACGGTTTTTGTAACTTTACTTTAAAATGATAATATGGGCACAGCAGAATTGAACAATACTAAAAAGGAGCTTGTTGGATGGATTCAATCTTTAACCGATGATTCTATTTTAAGTCTGCTTAGTTCCGTTAAATTATCCAGTGAGGGCAAATCCATCGACTGGTGGGAAGAACTTACAGAAAGTGATAGGGTTAATATTCTAAGTGGTATCAGAGATTATCAACAAGGTGAAACCATGAAATCCAATGAATTCTGGAACGGTTTGACCAATGGATAGACCTTATAGTGTAGAATGGACAAAAAGGTCTCTGATAAACGCCATTGCCATTAAAAATTACCTGATTCAAAAGTTCACTGTCAAGGAGGTCGTTAAATTTGAAAAATTGCTTCGGCAATTTGAATTAACGGTATCAAATTTCCCTACAATATATCCTGAATCAAAAAGTCAAAAATATTTAAGGCGAGCGGTCATTCACAAAAAACACAACTGTTTATTACATTTTCAATAAAGGCAAAGTGACGGTTGTAGCTATGAAGGATAATAGGAAAGAGAAGGCCGATAGATAACCATGGTTAAAGATAAGACACTAGTGTCATGATTTTTAATAGCTTAATAGTTAGGGTAGTTCTTAATTCCTTTTCCTGGTTCTGTAAAAAGAACTTTAATTGGGATCATTTTTTAATTTGAGCATTACTATTGGTGGGTATCTTTGCTAAAAATGAAGACACCTAGCTAATCTTGGAGTTTTCTATATTTGATGATATCTGATTTTCTTTGTAATTTTAACTCGTAAATAACACATAATCAATACGTTCTTGAGCTATTTATAAATCGAGTGTCCTTAAAGGGATTTGATTTTGATAAGTACATGCAAAATACTGATAATCAATTATTTGTAACAAGTAGTTGTATTCTGTCATCCCGACCAAGCGGAAAAGTGATTTGCGAAAGCAGATCACTTTTTGATTTTCAGTGAGAGCCTATAATGTTGGTTTGAATCCGACCATTCTTTCAGAGCTCCAAGGTCCATTTAATATTTGGTATTGGGTTCTAAGTCAATATCGATCATATGCAACAGCTTAAAACCGGGTTGTTTTGTCCCTACACGGTCTAATGGTTCTAAATCGATGATTTCTTTTTCCTTAAATACCTTATATGCTGCTGGCTTTGTAAATCTGCCGCGATAGGAATCTTAGTATACATGCAGCTCCTTAAATCTTAAGCCGACGTACAATTGCTCATGAAAATTGGGATGGTATTCCTTGAATTTTGCCATTTGCTCTTCCGACAGCTTCGCAAAATATTGAGCAAACATTTATTAAATATGGGCCCTGTTAATTTGGTAAACGCTACGTCATATGGCGTAGCAAAGTTATTTAGGTTACCCAAAACCATAATTTGATTTGTTTTAAGACTGTAAGTAAACCTTATAGCTCAATTTTTTAGTGCCGTTGTATTTTATTGAGCGCTCACCATGCCCACCAGAGCGACAGCAAATAGTGTAAAAAAAAAGGGAGTAGAATTAATTCCACTCCCTTTTTCAATCTAACTTAAATTAATTCTCTAGCTTAATAACCTGGGTTTTGGGTGGTAAGTGCGTTGCCACTTTCGTCTTTGCCTCCAGCATCGATTTGAGATTGCGGTATAGGCATATATTCATGCTTGCCTGCAACAAACGTAGCACCGGTTAAAAAGCCTCTGGCTATCTGTTCCTTTGCTAAATAGGTGTTTATAACATCTGCTGCTATACCCCACCTTACTAAATCAAAAAAGCGATGACCTTCGTGTGCCATTTCCAAACGACGTTCCGTTCTTAAGGCTATTGTAGCTTCTTCTTTTGAAGCAAAAGGATCATCATAGGTGTCGATCAAATAGTTGGCTGCATTTGCAGTGCCTTCGAGGTTTTGAATATAACTACCTGTTTTTGCACGCTCCCTTATCATATTTATATAAGTTCTTCCTTCTTCCAAATTCTCCAATTCTATTTCTGCTTCTGCTTTCCAAAGCAAAACATCGGCATATCTAATAATGCTATAGTTGGCAGCTGTTACATAAGGCCAAGATTGCAAATAAGCAGGATGATTTGCTGAGATCACTCTTTTCTTAGGGCCATATGGGCCATAAGTAGCTAGATCCCTGGCCCAACTTTCTTCATAGTTGATCTCTAAATCTTTGTAAGGAATCCCTGGTCGACCGATGGTAACATCCAACCTTGGGTCAACATTATCGGTTTCGGTAACATCAACATTTCCAATTATAGGCATTCCTTCAACATCTGTTTTATACGCATTTACCAAATTTTGGGAAGGACGTAAAAAGCCATATGCTGCATATCTTGGACCACCGGGAGGCATTAAACGATCACCTATAGACCCATTGTAATTGCTAGGAGAACCATCGTTTATAGAATATTGAATTGCAAAAACAACTTCTTCACCATTGTCGTTTTCAGGAATAAATATTTCACTGAAATTAGGGGTTAAACTATAACCTCCTTTAGAAATAACTTCGTCTGCGGCATCACTGGCCAACTGCCATTCTCCCTGGTATAAATATGTTTTACTCAAGTATGCCCATGCAGCGTATTTGGTTGGTCTTCCTGGATCTGCCTGAGTTTCTGGTAATACGGCAATGGCTGCATTAAAATCATCTTCTATTTTTGTCCAAATTTCTTCAGGGGTAATTTGGGTGTTCGATAGATAATTTCCATCCTCATCCGTATAGGAGATTCTATTGTAAAGTTTTTTAAGTTCAAAGTAAAAATGACCTCTTAAAAAACGCATTTCGGCAAGGCGTTGCGTTTTGGTCGCCTCATCAAATTCGGTAGTATTTTTTAAGGCTTTTAAAACGGTATTTGCACGATAAACCCCTTCATAAAGTACACTCCATTTTTGAACAACATCTATAATTTGTCCGTCAATATTGTAAATCTCCATTCTATGAATTTGGTTTTGGTCACCTGTACCGCCACCACCTTTATAGGCATCATCAGAAAGCACATCTCCAAAACTCCAGTTGGATGCTGGCGAGTTAAATGCGTTGGAGGCTTCATTACCTTGTCCATTTAATATGCTGTAAGCAGAGATTACCAAAGATTCTATGTTTTCGGGTAATTCAACCTGATCGTCTGTTAGCTCTCCAAATGGTTCTTTTTCCAAGAACTCATCGCTACAAGAGGCTAGTAACCCAATTAAGGCAAATAATATGATTATATTTTTCATTTTGTTATTTTTTTAAAAGTTGAAATTAAGACCTAATGTAAATGTCTGTGAACTTGGGTAAATACCTCTGTCTACACCAATATCCAAGTTACGGTCATCGGAATCGTAATTCTGTAATCCAATTTCTGGATCCAATCCTTCATATCCTGTAATAGTAAATAAATTGTAGGCTTCCAAATAAACTCTAATACGCGAAGCTTTTATTTTTTCAGCTACATTCTCTGGAAGGGTGTACCCCAATTGAAAAGTTTTTAAGCGTAAAAATGAACCGTCCTGTACATAATAAGAAGAAGGTCTAATATTGTTATTAGGATCATTTAAAGAAACTCTAGCCAAATCGGTATTTGTATTTTGCGGTGTCCACGCATTTAGAATACGATCATTCTTATTGTAGTTGGCCAAGTTGAAAAAATCAGTATAGTATCGCGACAAATCATAAATATCATTTCCTTGCGAACCTTGAAAGAACAATGTTAAATCCAGTGCTTTGTAATTGGCCGTGAAGTTAATGCCATAGGTGAAATCTGCGTGTGGAGAACCTATAAAAGTACGATCGCGATCATCTATAACATTATCGTTGTTGATGTCTTTAAATCTATAATCCCCAGCAACTGCACTCGACTGATTACTAGAGGCCGCTTCTGCATCGGAAGCAAAAATACCTACTACTACATGACCATAGAACGAAGCTATTGGTTGTCCAACTGCAGTTCTTGAGGTACTCTGGTCAAAATTTACGCTATGTAAAACCCCAGGGTCTGTTTCTATGAAATTAATACCTTCTCCTAAAGACAATAATTCATTATCAATAACAGAGAAATTAACGCCTATATTAAAGTTAAAGTCCTTTGCGCGGTCACTTTGATAATCTGCGGTAAACTCAAAACCTTTGTTTTCCATCTCGCCCACATTCTGCCATTGACCGCTATTTGAAAAACCTGCTTGATCTGGTGCCAAGGTTTTAAACAATAATAAATCTTCTGTGTTTTTATAAAAGTAGTCAGCAGAAAAAGTCAGGGCATCATTGAGAAAGCCAAAATCCAACCCAATATTGGTCTGTGTAGTTGTTTCCCATTTTAAATCGGGATTCGCAATTCTGGATAATGTAAAACCAGTTTGTGTGGTATTTTGAGCTCCATCAATGGCGTAATTGGAATAGTACGGATTACTACTATATCCAGATAGTGTTTGGTAAGCAGGGATGTCCTGATTACCTGTTACACCCCATCCGGCACGTAATTTTAAGTTGGATATAACCCCTTCATTATTAAAGAAGTTTTCTTCGGATATTTTCCAGCCCGCTGATAGTGCAGGAAAAGTACCCCATCTATTATTTAACAATTTAGAAGTGCCATCACGTCTCAAGGTAGCAGAAAACAAATATTTATTATCGTAGGTATAATTTAATTTACCGAAATACGAGAATAAGGAGTACTCTATTTTATCACCGCTATTCGTTTGTGTGCCTTGGTCACCTGCGTTTAATATTCTAATGTTTAGTTCATTGGTAGGTAGATCATCAATAGAAGCGGTTGTAACTTCATATAGATTTTCTATGCTTTCAATCCCGACTAAGGCACTAAAATTATGTTTGTCGGCAAATGTTTTTGTGTAATTCAAGGTATTCGACCAAACCCAGTCGAACTGCTTATTATTTCTGACAGATAAACTATTGATTACTCGCTGAGGATTTGGCTCCTTGTAAGTAGGACTAAATGATGTTCTGTCTGATGTAGTATAATTAAGTCCAAAATTAGTTTTGAATTTTAAGTCTTCAAAAAGTTGAATTTCGGTAAATACATTACCAAATAAGCGTACCCTGTTTTCAATATTATCTTTATTTCGGTATAAATTACCCAATGGATTTTGGGTATCCGATAATGGATAACCAGTGAATTCTCCATTAATATCATAAACTGGAGCAATACTTGGAATTCTGAAGGCGTCGTAAACGGCATTGCCCAACAATGAATTAGTACTGGTACCAACACTTTTGGAGTAGGCAACGGTTAGGTTTTCGCCTATTGTTACAACGTCATTGAACAATTTGTAGTCCGAATTTAAACGTGCGGTAATTCTACTAAAATCGGTGTATTTCAAGGTACCTTCTTGATCAAAATAGCCTAAAGAAAACATACTATGCGACTTTTCACCTCCTTTGGCCAAACTTAGGTTGTAAGATTGAATAATGGCTGGATCAAAAATTTCGCCGACCCAATCCGTGTTGGCGGAAGGAATTGTATTTTCAGCATCCAAAAAATCAGGAATTACGGCTTTAGCACCGTTGCCATATATGGCATGGGCAGGTGTTATTCCATCATTGGCAAAACCTTGCCAATATACATTCCCATAATTTTCCGCACTTAAATTATTCGGTAAATTTGTAGTATTCTGAATACCGGAATGCATGTTGATGGAAACTTTTGTTTCGTCAGATTTTCCTTTTTTTGTAGTAATGATCACAACACCATTTGCGGCTCTAGAACCGTAGATACTCGAAGATGAAGCATCTTTTAATACTTGAAGGGACTCAATATCGTTAGGGTTGATAAGATTGATACCTGAAGTTGTAGGTACACCATCTATTACATAAAGAGGATCGTTATTTCGTATGGTACTATAACCTCTAATTCTAAGGCTGCTTGGGCCACCGGGAGAGGCCGAGCTTACCACGTTAACACCAGAAACCTGGCCCTGTAGCATATTGTCGACACTAGCAACAGGCTGGCTAACAACACCACCCATATCAACAATAGCGACGGCTCCAGTTAGATCACTTTTTCTTTCTGATGTATATCCTGTAACTACTACCTCGGATAATGCAGCGGCATTCTCCAATAAAGTTACAGAGATATTAGCCTCTCCGTTTAAGCTGACTTCTTGTGTAGTAAAACCTATATATGAAATGACCAAAACGGCATTTTCATCGGATACATCTATGGAGAAATTACCATCAAAATCAGTAGTAGTTCCGTTAGTGGTACCTTTTTCCATAATACTTGCACCTGGGAGCGGCTCTCCTAAATTATCTGTAATGGTACCTGATACTGTTTGTTGATACGCGCTATATTCAGCGTTTATAATATCGTTGTTTACATGTGCATAACTGTTGGAATACAGCGCAACGAATACTAGTAAAAACAACGAACCAATCTTTGTTCTTTGCGATTTTGAATACGAACATTTAATGTTCTGTCGAGGGTTTAGCATAATAAAAATAATAGAGTTTTGAATTTGTTTTTTTGTTTTGAATGTTATACTTCGCTGCCATATACTTCAGTTGTGTACTTATAAGTATTAAGGGCAAAAAGTACTTTGGGGTCCCAGTTTATCTGGAGAGTTTTACGTCATATTTAGCTCATTTAATTTTCAGGGTTTTTTTAAAAGCGCAAAATTGAAAATTTAAATGCGGGTTAAAAAGGACATTGTTATTGTTAAAGAAAGCTTAATAAATACATTATTAAAATTTAATATGGGAAGTGGTGGAATTGGACAAGCTTCACTTATTGGTTGGTTTGGTCTAGTGTGAATTCAGTAGAGAAATGGGTGCTATGAACTGTTAAATCAAGTTAATAGGGAGGCTGTAGCCCTTTGTCTGGTAGGCAGTCTAAGTCTTAGCTGTAAAAAATGAAAATAAACATTAGCTTAACATTGGCATCGAGTTTTAAGATTTATGGGATCAAAATGTGAGGAAGCAAGGGAAATTTGGAGAAGGTGCTTTCTGCCATATCAATTGATTCCATGCCGTGTAAGAGATCGGCTAAGCCCTATGAATATATCTTCTTGATGGCATTAACAGATATCCTCACTGCTAACAGCCCGACTGTTTGGCTTAATGCCATACCCAAATTTTTCGGCATAGTTATAGGTGAACTCGGCCCCAAAGAATAGGATAAGACAGGAGTAGGAAACCCATAAGAGAATTAATACAATGGTACCAGCTGCCCCGTAGGTAGACCCTGGTTCTGCCAGTCCGAAATAATATCCCAGAGCCGATTTTCCCAATACGAATAGAAGTGCCGTTAAAACTGCGCCTATCTTAACCGAAGGCCATTTTACCTTGGCATCGGGAAGGTATTTGAACATAAGGCCAAAAAGTACCGATATTATGGCAATGGAAATCAGAAAATCAATAGTGTAAGCCGCATAGAGCAGCACATCGGGAAGAACCTCCCGTATAAAATCGTTCAGAACGGATATGGCGGCCGTGACCATAAAACTGATGAGCAATAGAAAGCCGATCGCCAGGATGAAGGCAAAACTTAACACACGGTCTATGATCACTTTTTTTATTTTGGCCTGTGGGTCCGGTTTAATTCTCCAAATGGCATTCAATGAAATTTTTAAGTGATAGACTACCCCGGTAGCTGCAAAAAGAAGTATGCCGATACCGATAATGGAAGATAAGGTACTTTTTTCTACGCTCTGCGTTTCCTCTATCATGGCCTGAATGGAGGTTGCAGCATCACTACCAAGGGCCATTGAAAATTCGTCTGTAAGTTTTCCCTGTACTATTTCCGTTCCCCACACTGCCCCCACAAGATTTACAATAATCACCAAAAGGGCGGGCAGGGAGAGAATGGCGTAATAGGCCACAACCGCACTGGACCTAAAAGGGTCGTTGGACAACCATGACTTATAGGTGTCAACGATTAAACCAGGTAAGGCTTTTAAGGAAAATTGTCTGCTCTTATCTTTGCTCATGCTTATTTTAATTTCAACTGAAACTGCGGAGTTATCAACTTAATTCAAAGGGCAAATTTACCTTGACTTAAACCCATATATTTTTAACCCCGTTCCAATGGTGTTGCAACTTCTTTTTAAACGTGGATAATGAAGTTGCCCGCCGTTAGATTGCGATTATCATAGGTATAGGTTTTGATGCATTTGTACAACAAGGTCTTAAGTTGGTTGAAGGAGCTGGGTTTTTTTAGATAGCAATTGGCCCCCATTTCCCGATATTTTCCAACTTCTTTTTTTTCGAAGCTTGTAGAATAGATAATGACCGGTATGGAGCTGATACGCTCTGTTTCCCGAATTTTTGCCAAGCAATCCGCCCCGTCCATCAGCGGCATATTTATATCCAGAAAGATTATATCCGGCAAAGGTGTTTCCTTTACCACTAGCCTTCCCACAAGATATATCCCATCCCGGAAATTGTAGATTTCACAGTTAATGGGCAATTCTGCCAATGCATCGGAGAAAAGTATTCTGTCCTCTTCGTCATCGTCGGCAAGATAAATTTTTATTTTTTTGCTTTCCTTGGTCATTGGTTTGGGTGGCATATTCAAAAATGATGTATTCAAGATAAAGCATTTTGTTCAATCTTAAAACCGTAATAGTCAATGAATTAAAAATTTATGCTTTGGCGTTATTTTTTCGGTATTGAAAAGGTCCCAATGCCTCATTGGTATAACAAATTATGGTCTACCCTTTATTCGCGGCAATATTAAATCTGATAGCGCAGCCCAAATTGCTATTTTTTAAATATGTTAAAGGTGAACTAAAAAAATAAAAAAAAATGAATGTACAAGCGTATTTGGCATTTTCGGGAGACTGCATGAAGGCAATGAATTTCTATGCCGATTGTTTTAATGCCGAGATTACCAATAAACAAACTTATGAAGATTCCAAGATGGATATTCCAGAATCGTATAGGCGCAACTTGCAACATGCCGAGTTAAAAGGTAAGGGAATCCACTTAATGGCCTATGATGCTGCCCCGGATACACCTCTAAACAATGGAAATAAAATTCACTTGGCCATAGACATGGAAAATAGGGATAAAGCCAAGGAATTGTTCAGTAAGCTCTCCAGTGGGGGACAGGTAAATCACAACTTTAGCGAAAAAGAGTGGGGAGCCATGTATGGCCGTTGCACCGATAAATTTGGAATTCATTGGATGGTAAATTGCGACCTGCAATAGAAGGGCGTACTAAAAAAACGGTAATCAATCCGATTATATTTTTCCTTTAAAAATAGTCTGGTATATGAAAAAAGAAGAATTATTGGCGAAAGAATTGTTCAATGTGTATGCAATTGGCAAATAGGTAAGCCGTTACTTTGATGAAAGTGAAACTGGTTTTCTTTCCAAAAGAGTCCTAAAGATTCTAATTCAATATGTGAGGTTCTGCAAAACCAATAAAGAGCTGGTCCCCAAAACTTTAAGAAATTTGGTCATTAACCTAGGAAATACTAGCGATTCCATTGTACAGGAGATTACGAAAAACCTTCAAATAATTGCTACCCGGAAGGGGTGTGGCGATGAGGTAAGGAAGCCGGGATATACCATGTCATTGAACCGTATTATAAGCTACCCTGAGGCCAATATTGATAATCTCGATTCTTGGAAGCATGTTACGGTGTAAAATCAACGTTTATTTTATAATTGAATGGGGTCCATTTGTATTTAATCCTTCTAGTGAGGATTAATAAAATATTGCATGGAGTTAATTTTCATATCGATAGCGATATG
>TARA_R110000796_G_scaffold123761_4_pt1 | contig 40842 bp, 48 predicted proteins | sample TARA_R110000796 | Tara Oceans TARA_R110000796 (sample SAMEA4397815) | marine metagenome | biome: Polar Biome; feature: [SRF] surface water layer (ENVO:00010504); material: water (ENVO:00002006), including particulate matter (ENVO:01000060) such as... | depth 5 m
CTTTAAATGTTTTTCAATCGCATCTAAAGCGCCTGGGCACAAGTACATATCGGCATGGAATATCATACAAATATCATGTGTAGCTACTTCATTAACTAGCTGATCATATAGAATTGTATGACCCAACCTAGTTGGTCCTTCGTTTCTAATTGCTTTAAAGTTTGGATCTTTATGCATCATCTCATAGCACCAATCCCAAGTACCATCGTTTGAGAAATCATCAGCAACACAAATTTCCACTTCGTGATTTCCTTGGTTTTTTCTTATGGAGTCATATGACCACTTAAGATATTTTAAATTATTTCTTCCGGGTTGTATTAAACTTATTTTCATTGCTTTTTTATTTTATAGTTTTTATTAATATAAGAAAAAAATTCCACATATTAAAATGTTTCTTTGATTTTATTTAAAAATTCTGTGTAATCTCTACTACCTCTTTTTTCAATATCTTTTTCCGAATCTAAGATTGGGTAGAAATCATGATCTGATAGTTTTCTATAGTAATTCTCAGTCCCAAAATAGCCAGGCCTCGAACATTCTGTATGGGTTGTAAAATATGATACATTGGGTTTTCCAAAATAGCTTGTTAACAAAGTACTTCCTCCACTGATACTGATAAATCCCTTAGCACTAGAAAACAACTTTAGCTGTGTATCATTATAAAAATTGATATCTTTTGCTATATCGTTTTCTTTCATAATATCGTCCAATAAAAAAACTTTATCATAATACTTGGTTAACTGATAATCTGTTATTCTTCCAATACCATCCACATCTTCTTCAATATCTTTGAATCCCTGATGTAAGCTATTTTGTTCATTTTGATCTAAAGGGAATTCAGTATTTTTAGGTCTTTTATATATTACAGAATATCCCTTTTCGGTTAAGTAATTGAAGATTTCATATAATACTCCAATTTCAAAAAACCCAATCGGTGGGTGTCCATGTTCAATATTATAATGGTTTGATAAAAATATATAAGGCTTATAGGAATCGAATTCTGAATTCTTAAAATTATCCTTGTATGGAGGAGGACTCCACTTGCTATAATCTAAAACCCCATTGGCCATAAACTTTTCTTCATCGGTCATTTCTGAATACTCTTTATCAAAGACTGCTTTTGCATTATGGTGAATCCAATTATTTGGCATTTTGTCCAATCCTGCTGCAGAATTATCTATAGTTCTATGTTCATATTTTTCTTCTACGTTATCACAAAAGTAATAAAAAGGCCTCATTCCCTTTGTAGTTATAACTTTTTCTAATTCTCCTCTTTGGTGTAACCAATAAGCATATGGTATGACCAAAGTTAATTCTAATCCGAATTCTGGATTCGTATCAATTATCATAGTAAAATTCCTTTAGTTTAATAATTTGTTTTTTAATGTTTGGAGTTTCCATAGTACCATTTAAACACATATCTACTTTATTTTTTTTGCTTTTATTTATAGATATATTTTTTTTAAAAACATCCTTTATTATTTTTAGTAGTTCATACTTAGAAATACAATCTGTGTGAGGCTTATTTAAAACCGGATAATAATCCCAATCTAAAATTAGATCCTTACAGATCTTAGCCCATTGTAAAGTTGTAATTCCATTCCAATATGCTTCATATTCACCAGATACTTCATTTTTACTTTGCATAAACCATTCAAATAAACTATTTTTAGAATATAATTCTGGTCCAATTATCGAACTTTTTATGATCTTTGTTTTAGTACCATTTTCTAAAAGATGAGATTCCGCTTTATACTTCGAATCTCCATATTCACTGTAACCATCCAGGTCAGTTCCTACATGGATAACTCTGCATTTCATATTTTTATCTAGCCATATTGGTAACTCATAGTTAACCGAATAATCGGATTTCTCAAAGTTTTTGATTTTTTTTGGTATGGTTCCTATACAGTTGACTACATAATTCCCATCAAAATTAGATATCCATTTACAATCGGGCCATTTCGAATCTGTTGTAACAATATTTATTCCATTATCCAAAAGAACTTTGCAAACCATATGCCCTAACATTCCCCTATGTCCTAATACAAATACTCTCATTATATTGACTCAAACCCTTCCAACTCTTTATGTTTTTCTACTATTTGTAAATTTGGAAAAGCAACTAAATATTTAAAATTTTTAAATTGTGTTTTTTCAATTATCATTTTAGAATAATTCCAAGCAAATATAATCAATAAATCAACATCACTATTTTTTAAAGTATCAATATCTACTATAGGAATACCCATATTAGCTATATATCTACCGCACCTTTCTGGGGATTCATCAACTATAAATTTAACAACATCTTTATCCAGATCTGTTAAATTACAAAACATATTAGCTCGCCCTGAAGCTCCATAACCTGCTATAGTGTAATCTTTAGCTAATTGTTTTATTTTATCATTGAAATTAGAGATGTGTTGTTTAACACCATCACCATATTTCTCTAAGTAATAACGATTAGCTATAGTCTTAGATTCTAAAGCTATCCTATCTGATATTTTAGGAGAAATCTTAATATTACTATTCTTAACCGTTACCCTTATGGAACCCGAGTGTATTGGTATTTCTTCGAAATCGATTATGGTCATACCATATTTTTTAAACATATTATTTAAAGAAGTTATTGAATAATAAAATATATGTTCATGGTATATATTATCCCATTGTTTTTCTTCTATTAAATTTTTTAAATAATGAACCTCAAATATAAAATTACCACCATCTTTTAAAACATGATTTACACCCTTTACAACACTCTGGATATCTATTATGTGAGCAAAAGTATTATTAGATAATATAAGATCAAATTTATTTTTATATTCATCACTACTAAAATTGCCATAGTTAAAATATGTATTTAATACATTAAGTCCTTTATCTTTAGCTACTTTAGATATATTTAAAGATGGCTCAACCCCAACAACATCAGCTCCCAACTTAGATAACGGTTCCAATAGAACCCCATCATTTGAACCTATCTCCAATATTTTTTTTCCGAATACGTCATATCTATCATTCAATATACTAGCAACTTGCGTAAAATGCTTACTAAGCCCAACAGAAGACATATATCTATAATCTCTAAACAATATATCAGGATCTATTACTGAATCTGTTTGTACCAATTTGCAATTATTACACAATAATAACTTTAAAGGATACGAACTTTCATCTTTTAATTGTTCTTTTGTTGGGAAATAACCTGCTAATGGAACTTGCTTTAGATCTAAAATCTCAATTAAATTAAAAAAACTATTGGCATTACAACTAGCACATTCTGTTCTTTTGTTATAATCCTTCAATTTATATTACCCCCATATCTTTTAAAAAATCATAAGTTTCTTCATTATCCATTAACGCATCATAAGAATTATATGAAACGGATGCTTCATTAACTCTAGAATCTAAAACCATATCATCACCAATTAGATAATTTTCACCATAACACTTAGTCCTTCTCCACTCTTCTTCAGAAATCATTTCCTCATGTAACTTTTCTCCAGGCCTAATTCCTACATACTCTAAAGTTTGTGGCTTTAGAGAATTAAAACTTTTTATTAAAGCTTTAGCAATTTCAGTAATTTTAAATGATTTAACTTTTGGGACTGCAATTTTGCCATGAGATTCTGTATGCTCATATGACCAATCTATAAGATCTATTGCTCTATCTAAAGACAATAAAAACCTAGTCATCCTCTTATCGGTTATGGGTAATGTCTCTGAATTAGATTTAAGTAAAGCTTTAAAATAAGGAATTACAGATCCTGTTGATTCTAAAACATTTCCATATCTAACCAAGCACACCTTAATATCATTTTGTTTATTAGCAAAATCTATATATAACCTTTCGGAAATTGCCTTACACATCCCATAAATATTAATAGGTTTACAAGCTTTATCTGTAGATATAAAAATAAGAGTTTCTACTTTATGATTTGACATTCTAACTGCATCTATAACATTATTATTTCCAACTATATTTGTTTTAACAGATTCAAAAGTATTACTCTCACATATAGGAACGTGTTTTAAAGCAGCTGTATTTATTACAATATCCGGCTTAAACTCCGCCAACGCTTTTTCTATTGTATTCTTTTCTTTTATATTACCAATCTGAAATGATAACTTTGGATATTGTTTTTGGAGATTTACATGCTTATGCTCATCCCTAGAAAAAATTAAAATATCACTGTGTTCATAATATCTACGTACTAGAACTTTACCAAGAGCACCAGTACCACCTATTATCATAATCTTTTTATTTTTCACATTTGATCTTTCTCTATATAGGCATTTTTTATATAAATTTTATTGCCATACTTATCCACAATATACGCATTTGGATAAGGGTCTGTTAACATTCTAATTTTATTATACAAATATACTGCTGATTCGTTTTCTAATTCTTGCAAAGTTATCTCCGAATCTTCTTCCTTCCTTCTCTTATAATATGTCATTTCATTATGGTTTTGTTTTTGCAAATTAAATCCATTTTTTATAAAATCACAAGTAGCCGAAACACCTAAGTCAGTCATCCTATTAAATATATCTGATATATTACCATCCAGTGACATTGGCAACTGTCTTATTATATCACCATCATCGATACCCTTATTCATCTTAAAAATAGAAACAGCAGAAACTTTTTCATTGTTAATTATTTGATTCTGGATTGGACTACCTCCTCTATATTTAGGTAAAGGAGATGGGTGAAGACATATGCAATCATATCTATCAACCAAATCTTCTGGTATAATCCAACTCCACCCATACCAAAGTATGATATCTGGTTTAAAATCCTCAATGTGATTTTGCGTTTTATACTCTTCTCTACTCCTTACGATTTTAAAATCATATTCGGGAAATATATTTTCTAATCTATCGTATATTTTATTTGCCCAGTCTCTATATGTAATACATAATATTTTTTTCATAGTGGTAAATATCGAGGACCATCAAACCTAGGTATTTCTAAATTTTTAAAGTCTTTAGTTATTGATTTTGAAACTGTTGTATAGGAAAACTTGCACCCATATTGCGCCATTAAAGATAGAGTTTTATCGTTATATTCTCCATTTGGATAAGAAAATACCAAATCATTATTATGAAAGCTTTTAATATATTCTAATGATTTAGGAATATCGCCTTCTTGGTCCAAAAGAGTTAAACTTTCAGATAGATATCCATGGCCTCCGACTTCCATACCAGAAGAAACCAAATCCCCAACTTGAGATTCTGTTAAATAAAAATCCCCACAAAAGTCTTCTTCATCTTTAGTAACTAGATCTGCAAATAGTTCATCCGTTATTTGGGTACCCATCTCATGATTTCTTAATATGTTTGTTATGAAAACCATCTCTGGAGTCCACCAATTATCTTTCCACTTAGACCAAGAAAATTTATTCCACATGACCTGGCTTCTCAATGGAGATAGATTAAAATAATCAAAGATCCTATCTACCAAAACCATTTCATTTTCTGAAGCCAATATAAACTGAATCTTATGTGATTTTATAACCAAGCGATCTTTTATCGCTACAGTTGGGATTAGAAAGGTTCCCTTTATATTATGATCTGATAAAATAGAAGCTACTTCATAATGATCCTTTAGGCCATCATCAAAAGTAAGTATCGCACATTTATCATCGCAAACATTATCCGAGTCTAGTAAATCGTTTGTTGATATAATCCTATAATTTTTAATTAGATAGTCTAATTGAGATTTAAATTGATCTACAGTTAGGAAAGATTTTAGCTCAATCCGGGATTTATAATCAGTGTTACTGAAATCCCTTATATCATGATACATAAAAGCTTTTGCCAAAACTACATCTCCTATTTAATATTGACAATAAAGACTTGTCAAAATTTCTTTTAATTTCTTTTTATAATTTTCTTCAGAATATAATTCATCATAAAGTTTTTTAGTTTCTTTAGAGCATTCTAAATAAAAATCTTCATCATCTTTCAGTTTAGAAGCAAGAACCCTTGCATTCGAAACATCACCATCTGCAACAGACAATTGCGGGTGTAAATATTTTTGGGTATTTAAATTATCATAACCAATGCATGGTATCCCCAAATAAGAACAATTTAAATTAAAAGTCCCTGCAGCTGCTGTTCCCAACTGTACACCATATCTACACTTGGATAATTCATACATCCAATCCAACCACTCTACCCAAGGTAAATGCTTTATATCTAATAGTTTTTCATCCGACTTCATTCTTCCAGTTGTGGGTGAATTAATTACATCACTTAATATTTTGCCTATTATATAAGAATCAAAGCCTCTGTAAGCTGTTACCCAATTACCACCAACCATAACATCACGTCTTTCTCCTTCATACTCCTTTATGTGATCTGTAATGATTAAAGATGGCATAAGTTCACAACGTATATCAGTTATTCCTTTATAGTATTTCATATCCATATCATTATGACAAAAAATTAAATCCATAGACTGAAGCATTTCCCAATACCACAATTGTGCCCTAACACTTCCACCTTGCCAATACCAATATGTACTTTCTTGCATTGTACAAACTTTATCACAAACCCTTTTTAAATTTTCAACCAAAGGGTATTCAAAAAGATGATCTTTGTTTTTGGGAATTATTATAAAACCAACATCATATGTTCCTGATGGTATCTTATGTAGATCTGTAATTGGATGATGCATTGCATCTAAAGCACAGATCCAAGCAACATCTTGTCTCATATTTGGATGATTCCTTGGTACCTTAGCTGTGTACCCACCTTCTGTAAAAAAACCTATTCTCATGAAATAATCTCACTTATTTGTTCTGTTGACATTTTTTTAGCTGATGCTGAAGAAAGCTCTTTTGATAGATTATATTCTTCTTTCTGTTTTTTATCAAATAAGAAAATATAAGGCCCTGTTTGTTTTTTAGAGTAAAATGTAAATGGTAATTCCTTTTCACTTATTAGTATTTCATTAACTTTTTCTCCAGGTCTAGCACCAACTACTTCTATATCGTCAGATATTATTTTAGCTAACTCTAGCATATTTATTGTATTCATTATTTTGGATAATACAAAAGATCCTTTAAATTTTTTAGTATAATCTATGGCTTTTTGTATAAGTTTAGCTGATTCCGCTTTAGAAAACATTAATCGATTCATATTGGGATCTGTTAATTTTAACGGTTCACCCTTTGCTGCTAAACTTTTCCAAAATGGTATTACAGAACCATAACTCTTTGCCACATTTGCAAATCTTGTACAAACAAATTTAGTCTTTTCATTGTGATGCTCCATAAACATCATTTCCATCATTTTTTTAGAATATCCATATACATTTTCCGGAGAACAAGCTTTATCTGTACTAATGCCAATGGTAATCGGTACTTTTGCCCTTACACTTGCTTTTATTACATTTAAACTACCCATTAAATTTATATCAATTGTTTGACTTGGGTTTAGTTCTGCAAGATTTACGTGTTTAAGTGCCGCTGCATGTATAACAATATCGGGCTGTATATTTTCAAATGTATTTATAAGATATTCCGGATCACAAATGTTTCCAATTATACTCTTAACTTTCGGAAAATTACTAGATAATTTAGCTATCTGGTGTTCTCCTCTACTAAAATTATAAAATTCATATTGATCATAATATTCTTTTATAAATGCGGTACCTACTGTTCCTGCTCCGCCTGTAATTAAAACTTTTTTCATCTTATGTCGAATAGCTCCATCATTTTAAATTGTTCTATTTTTTTTATACCTCTTTTGCTACATTGAAAATTGCTATGGAAAGAATCCAACGTATCTTTTTTAAAGTAAGATTTGCTTATTTGTGATTTAAATTCTTGTAGATATGATATTTTCTTTTTATATTGGTTTTTTACATCGATAAAAATATTTGGTTGCCAACTATTTAAAGTGCTGGGAGTTTGATATTCAACCAAACTAATAGGAGATATTCTAACCAAAGCTGGGCCCAATCCATTAACAAACCTATGTTCAAACATCGAATCATCTTTTGTTGGTATAAAAATACAATCATAGTTTCCATTTTTTATGAAAGTATTTTCTATATAATTTACCCATCCAGCATCTCGATCCTTATCCTCAAAAAAATCACAATCTGAAATCATAATATTAGCATTATCCAGATTGGCTTTACACCAAACATTATTAACTTCTACCAATCTCATAGGACCATTTGTTTTATCAAAGCCCTTAGCTCCACCCTTAGTCATACAAAAAACATCAAATTGGGTATTTCTATATTTTATTATAGATCCCAACATACTATATTCTACATCATCGGGATGCGGAGATAAGCATAAAACCTTATTAAAATTTAAAAACTTCATATTGATCTAAATGGTTTTTTTGTGAATATTTTAATACCTCTTCTTCTTAAGTAATCCCTAAGATCTTCTGAAATATCATCTTCAAAACCTTCTATTGTCCTATTTTCTATATTAAAAGTAGTATTCATACCCAATCTATCTAATATTAATTGATTTGGTTCAACTAGTACGCCAACTACTTTACCTTTATTTTTTATCAAATCTAGCCAATCCTTAACAATATCTACTAATATATCATATTTTTCCGAATCAGAAAGCTCTGCAGGGTAACAATTTTCTGTAATAACCTTACATGGTGTGCCTGCTGCAAAACAACCTTTTGGTAAACTTCTGTTTATTATCGAACCAATTCCAATAACAGTATTATCACCTATTTCCACATTAGGTAATACTATACTCCTAGCAGGAAGCCAAACATCATTTCCTATTTTCACTGGACCAAAATCAGATGGAAAGCCCTTCATGACATCCAACCAAGCCCCATGAGTCCAGATCATTACTTCTGCTCCGATCCCAACGCCATCTCCAATCTCTACGCTTTCAGAAGGGTTTATTATTGTGTTTTCAAAGATTCCAACATGCTTACCTATCTTAACATTAGAATTCAATCCATTACAACCACCCCTACCTACTTCAACACTATCTGCCATAAAAAGCCAGTCATCACAAACAAAGCTTTTACAGGATATTTTAACATCATTTCCTATTTTACAATTATCACCTATTGTAAAAGCGTCACATGAGATCTCAACATTGTCTCCGATGATAACTCCTTTACCAATAGTTAGATTCCTAACATTTATTTCACAGTTTTTACCTATTTTTTCAAATTTTTCCATACGTCTTTCCATGTAAATGATTTATAATTTGGGTTAAATAAATTCAAATAATTTTGCTCACACATCTTATTTGCAATCATATACCAATCGTGGCTTAGTCTAGCGTTACCAACATCTTTTTTTGAGACATTTTCCTCACCTTTTATATGCTTACGTTTATTTTTATGCTTTCTATTGTGTACCAACAATATGTTTTTTATTATGTATTGTGGTATGTTACCTAAGATCTTATTTGTCATCATCATAAATGCAGAATCTTCATGTATGAAAAATACAGATTTGGGTATATTAACTCCGGCTTTTATAACTTCAGATGAAATTACCAGCCCACAACCATTAAACTTATGAGGAGACACTATCTGGACATCCAGTTCGTCAGTCTTATCATTTATAGCATTCATCTCATCCTTAGTCATATCATATCTCAAACTCCACCAATTTTCTTCATCACCATCTATAAATGGTTTATCTGTAAAGTCTGGGTGTTCTAATTGTTTCCAAGTATCATCCCACATTTTACATGTACCAAAAAATGCCAAGTATTTAGGATTATTATTTTGTAATGATGTGTTATGTAAACTATCCAATACTGTAAACATTTGCTTTGGCAAGATAGAATCAGATTCACCCCAAATCAATACATCAGCACAATCACAATATTTTTTATTGAAATCTCTTCTATAATCTGCAATCGTAGTTAACTCATTAGTAGACCGGATTTTAGTATTATGAACTTGTCCCTGGGATCCATATTCAATTTGTTCAATAAATTTTTTTATTTTCATATCAATAGCATATAGTAATCCACCACGAGCCCTAGAAGAAGGATCACTATCCCATACTATCTTTTCCAAGTCCTGATTCAATACTATCGTAAAGTCAACTAAAACTTTTCCCTCGTAATTTTCAAGAGCATCATACAAAGAATCTATATATTCTTCAATTATTGCTACTTCATACCATTGAACTAAACAACCTATTGCAAAGTTTGTTTTCATTTTAAAGTTCCTTTTGGTTTACAAATTATACCTTCGCGATCTTTCAATACTTGACCACCACCATCTCTTTTAATATCCACGCCTTTTTCATGACCTATATGAGTTACTAAATCTAGAATACCAATGTGCAAACAATCATCAATTGCTTTTTTAACTTGAGGCATCATTCCATAATCGTCATATATCAAATATATGTTTCCAAAATTCCTTAAGCACTGTATAGTATCCATCAGCACATACATATATTTATGAACGGCATCTATAAAAACTACATCTACTTTTTCACCACCCAAACTAGAATCCAAAGCTTCCCAATCATAAACGTCACCACACAAATACGTAATATTTTTGCGATCTTTATTTAGATCTCGGGCGTTCTGAATAAAGGATTTATTGTTATCTATGGTAATTACTTTTCCAAATAAAAAGCTCAAGAGTCTAGTGGAATGGCCTTTGTATGTTCCAATTTCAACTACAGTCTTATCTAGGAAACCATCTCCTATAAAATCTATTATATCACCTTTGAATTTCAGTGAGGTAGTCCAAGAATCCTCAGACTTGTCTGGTAAACTACTTAGTATATGTTTTTTATCTATCATTTCTTAAATCCGAATATAAGTGTTCATAAGTTTTTTTCATCCAATATAATGTTGCTTTACTATCTTTGTTATTGGGTATACAATTAAATTGATATATCCACCCTATTTTTGTAAACAATAAGTCTTCCGATAGTATTTCTTTCCTATTCATATCTACCATATTATATTCATACGGGAGAAGTTTTAGATCTATATTTTGCTTTTGGATCAATATATTTACTGGTGTTTGATCTGTTCCAACATGTAGCTTTGTCTCAACTTCTTTTAAAATTGCTGTGTTGTTATGGTAAAATTCTACTATTTCCGAAAAGAATTTTTTATGTTTTTTGTTTACGACCATAAATCCACAATCAATGTAGTTTTCGGGTTTTGATATATATCCCTGAAATGCATATTTAGAATAATTTTCCAAACTACGGAGGATCCAATCATAACTACCATCACAATGAACCCCTGTAAATTCACCTTTAGTCATGTCAAAAAAGTTTGGACAATCTGGATGCACAATAGTATCTGCATCAACCATTAATATCTGATCATATTCAATACCATTCGCTTCTAAAATATCAAACAAATAATACCTTTGCCAACATATTCCCATATCTTTATTTGGCAACAAAGCATCTTTGAGTATAAAAACTTCAGCATTATTTTTATCTGCCCATTTTTTCCAACTATCAATAGAATACTTATATGGAGCTCTTCTTGAGTCAGAATATCTATGAGCTAATGATTCTTCAGAAGATCCCTGTAAATCTACATCCATTATAAAAATTATATTTTTCATACTATATTACCTCATAATATCCACCAATACCAAAGCGGATTTTAGTATTAATAGTTAAATGATCACTTTCTATATATCTAGATTTGGGTATTACCCTAAAATCAAAACTAACCCTAGTATTTGAAGTTATATTATCTTTATTCCCATGCATTAAATTTGAAGCGTCCCATTCAATACAATCACCATAATCACAATCCATAGGTTTGAAATCTTTTAAATCTTCTACGCTTTCTGCCCATATTGTATTAGTGTCATAAGCTTTGGTTAGTGGTATATAATAATTTGTTTCCTTGACCTTTTCTGCCCAATCAACATTTCTATAGTGCTTATCTTTATGAAATTCACCTACTGCTATATTTCCAGGAAGGTGTACTCTAAATGTTGGTATTTTTTGATAAACGATCTGCTCACCAAATCTAGGCTTTATTTCATTTTCTAAATAGTCGATATAAATAGAATCGAAAGTTTTGTCATTGCGTACCATTTCATAAAACTTTTTATGCCAAATAGAAGATTGATCATTCTCTCTAACAAAATGATCATACTTTTTTAATTCATGTAATTTATCTAAAGGAGTCTCATCTAGCCAAGAACAAACAATATTTTTAAATGGATATTTTTTTACATCATAACTAATTGTATTCATATATTCCTTGTTGTATATAATTTGAATAATCTTTACATCCTTGATGAAAAAGCTGAGTCGAAACTTTAACTATATGGGAAAAACCCCGTTCACCTTCTAAACAATACTTACTTATTCTATAATATGGCGACATTCTTAACATTTTTTCTTGCCATCCATTTTGTTGCATAAAATTGGTAAAGTTTCTAGAAACAGTATTCCAATCAGCGGTTCCCGATAATCCAGTTCCTGGAGTGTCAACTAGACCTTCTCTATCCAACTTAACATTTTGCATAGAGAATTTTCCTCCTAATTTTTCAATTAACTTTTTATCAAAAAATGCAAAAGAAGCCCTAGGACATAATAATTGATCACCGCATGCGGTTAGAAACAGCCACTCAGATTTTTTGTCAACTTCATTTTGAAAATAATATAGGTTGCAGTCTTTATTTATAACATCAACTATCATAGTTTCTTCTAACATAAAAGTATCATCATGCATAAATAAGAACATATCATATTTTGTCCAATCGTTTTTTTCTGCCCACTGATTAAAGAAATAGAAATCTCCAATGTTGTTGGGTTCTAAACTATAATCAAACCCAAGTTGTTCAATCTCACTCTTTTTTATAGTTCTACTATATAAAACTTCATCCATCCTCATTAAAAAGTTGTCATGGTTTCCGAATCCATTTAATATATCTTTTTTTTCTTTGGATACTATTTCTAAATCTGGATCCCTATGACCAATAACAAATAGGTCAGATTCCCAACCTTCTGGTACCTTTAATTTAGATACTTTCTCATAAAAGTGATATGGGTAGTGCCAGCCTCCTGCGATAATAGCTATTCTATTCATATTTATTCAATCCTTTGATATTTAAATTCTTTATTTTGTCCATTCGATTAATAAAGCTTTTACAAACTGTAGTCATATTAATCTGTATATTGGGTCTAGATTCTACTAGCTTACAAAAATTTTCTTGCATTTCTTCTCTAGTCCAAAAGTCTTTTTTATAATCCCGACCTTCTCTACATGGTACCAAATAATTTGATACTCCGTAATTAAGATTGTCATAAAAGTCCATACCAATGATATTAATCACATCTGCAGAACAATCTAATATAGTATATGCAAAAGCTGCAATTCCCGTTCCGGGATAGTCATATGGATATTTCCGACCCGAATACATAAACTCCTTATGTTGCATTCCTAAAAAATTTTCCGATAATGATATACCCTGACCTGACGATCCCGGCTGCCTAATTCCATCCAAATAAGGCCTTATTAGTTTATCTACATTGAATTTCTCGAAAAACTTCATTGATTGATAACCAGATGCTGCACCGATAACCATATTTAAAACCTGGTGTATTTTTTGTTTAGATAGATATTCATATAAGTCTGGTAATTGTAAAATCTCCCTATCAAAATCATTTGCTAACACTACAAACTCCGAGTCTGGTAAATTGTTAAATTCACTTAAACTTTGGCCTTTACATAATAAGTTAACAGTCTTCAATCTATATTTCCTCTATTCTTTTTGTTTTATCACAAATCAATAAATCATATGGAGGCTTTTTACCTACACTTAAATGGTTATATTTACAGCCCCATTTATTTAACTGACCTAGGGTTACATCAAACCAATCAATACCTGTTGTAGATCCTCTAGCTGACCAATAAGTAATACTATGACCTTCTTCCCACAAATTATTTATCTTCGCTATGTTTTCATTATTAGGTATAGCTAGTTGATATTCTCGCTTACTAGCATAATAACAAATGGTCTCGTCTATATCAACGTATATGTTCATGTTTAGTTATAATTTATATGTAATATAAGAAATCTTTTCCACATAAAAAAATTTTTTATCTTTTAATTTTATTGATAATTTGCCATTTTATAATACCATTTAAAGTGTTCAAACTGTTCATCTATTGTACAAAGATCCTTTTTATTTCCAAAAAAAGCATTAACCTGTGCATATAGTCCTGGCTTATAATTAGTATCAATTTCTTCATTCTCTAGAGGAAGTGTTACAAGCCCAGTACTACCTTTATTTTGGATTTTTAATCTTTCCAAAGGATTTAATATCAATTTTTTGCTAGGCATATTTATTTCAATTCCCCAACTACCCCCAGAGGTCCAATTGGCATTATAATTAATACCACCCTTTTTAGTAAACCCGGCGCCTTGAAATATAGCAGCAGATGGATGCCAATCTAATTTACCATAAGAGTAACAAGTTAATTCTTTTGGTTTGCCAAATAGGTGAAAAACTGTATCTGCTACATGTGATGAGTTGCATAGAAAAAATTTAGCTAATTCTTCTTTTGTATATTTTTTAAATGGTATAGTATGGACCCATTCCGTAAACATAAAATTAACACTTATATCATCATTGCAATTGTCTATCATGTCTTTACAAGCTTTAACAGATTGATAAAACCTTCTGTTATATCCAACAAACAAATTACATTTATTTTTTTTTGATAGTGTCTTTAATTCATTAATGTGTTCTATGTTGATTGCAGCAGGCTTTTCAACAAGTATATTTTCTACGCCCCTTTCAATCAAGTCCTTAGTAATATTAAATAGATTTCCCTCGTTAGTGGCAACTATTGCATATTTGGGTATATCCCTACTTAAAAATGAACTTAGGCCACCTGAGTGGGGTTCTATTCCTGTAATGTTATGAAATCTATCACATGATTTATTTGATCTGCCTATAACTTTTATATCGCAATTTAGATCTTGTAATACTTTGGTATACTCATGACCCATATTACCAGACCCTATAAGCCATATTGATTTATTTACGTTATTGGACATGTTGTAACTTTTTTTTTGGTAGACTTAGATAAAAACTCATTAAAACAATTAATCATTGGTCTATGAATTAGGAAAGACTCTTTTAATAATGGTAACCCACAATCTTGACTATTGGTTACTTGTTTAACATATTCTGCTGTTAAGAAACTCTGCCATAAAAATGGGATGCTATAACTATCTTCATTATTAAATATAACCTTTCCGACCCGATCATCATCTATATCATTCTCAGATCCACCTTCTCTAGTATAAATATCAATCTCATTATTATTTATTCTTAAAACCTCTGTAAATTTATTACTACCTTTTTCTAGATGAAGGGTATGACCATCTGGCGTTTCAACACTTAAAGAACCTTCAAAGTCAACAAAACCATTATGCTTAACACTATCTTTGAAACCCGTAAGGTGGCTATTTATTTCTATATTATATTCACCGCAAAGATAGCAAAATAGATCTAATATGTGTATAAAACTAGATGAAATCTTAAAAGCCTCTGAATATTCATAAGTAAATTTTGTTGGTGATTTTAATTCTAAAAGATCTCCGACTTTTTTGTAAATTGGTTGTATTCTCATGGGACAATTAACATAACAAGTAATCTGCTTTGAATCTACCAATGAAATTACTTCCATAAAATCATCTATGCTTTGGAAAGCTACTTTTTCTAATATTAAAAATTTTACAGTCTTCTTTTCTAATAAATCTTCAACTACTTGTTTCCGAACATTAGATTTAGTTGCAACTATACATACATCAATTGAATCATTCAGATCGTCTATGTCTTTTACAAATTCAGCCTTTATGTTATTTACGGGTGAATTTAAAAATTTATCATAAACCTGTATTTTGTAAGAATCATCCAATGTTAATAGAGACTCTAGATGTCTTTCACCTATTCGTCCAAACCCTATCAAAGCTATATTTCGCTCTACCATACTGTTTTTCCCCCATCTATTACTAAGTTTTCACCGGTCATGTAAGAACTTGCATCTGAACACAAAAACACTATAGCACCTTTATACTCATCTATATCTGCCATTCTTCCCATCGGTATTATGTTCGATAGCTTTTTAACAAAATCTTCAGGGTGATCATTATAAACACCCGTTGGACTTAAACAATTAACCCGAATTCCTTTTTTGGCAAAGTAAACGGCTAGATATTTGGTCATACCAACTATTGCCCACTTAGCTGCAGAATATGTAATAGGCTTTACATTCTGAAGCTCTTCTTCTATTCCCTCTTTTCTATATATCCTCTGGTCCGGAGCTATTACTCCCAAATCTGAAGAAATATTTAATATGGTACCGCCGCCTCTCTTTAACATATGGTTAGAAACAACTTGAGAACAAAGGAATGTACCATTTACACAAGCATCAATACCTTCTTTCCAATAATCTTCAGTCATTGTTTCAAACCTCGAATCTGGCGTTAATCCACCACCTTTCTTAACTTTAGGGTCCTTTGCAGCATTATTAATCAAGATATCTATTTTATCATACTTATCTACTACTGCCTTAATAGATTCCTTATCTGTTACATCAATATATTCATAACTTGCATTTTCTCCAAGCATTTCAGCTTTTTCTTTAGCTCTATCTATGTGCCAATCTGCAAGAATTACTTTCCCACCATATTCTATAATAGCTTCGGCATGCTTGGGACCTAATAATCCTCCACCGCCAGTTATTAAAGCAACCTTTCCTGTTAAATCAAATAAATTTTTCATAATATAATTCTTTAAATTTTTGTTTATGTTCTTTTATTGTTTGTATTTCTTTTCCAGAAGTTCCCCGGGCTGTTTGGATAGTAAAATTACCATCGTATTGCAAATCCCCCAGTGTTTTAAATATTACATTAAAATCAGTATCCCCAGTAAATGGTTGTACGGTTCTCATTGGGCTTCTTGTTCTATCTTTTAAATGGATAGTTTTTATTTTTGATATGCAATTGTTTAAATATTGTTGGTGATCAAACCCACAAGATGTTATATTTCCTGTATCATAAGTTAAAAATATATTATCATTTAATTCTAAGATCTTTTTAACGGTTCTCCAATCAAGTTCAGCCTCAATCAAAAAGTTTAAATTTGAAAACTCTTCTGTATATGGCTGAAAAACCTCTGTGAATTTACTTAAAGTTTTCCCATTATTAATACTACTATTTTCTAATAGTGGTATAGTTATACAACTAATACCATTATCACTAACAGCCTCGCAAGTTTTTCTTAAAAAATGATTTAAGTAGTTTGGATTACAAAATGCATAATCTACCATAAAGTCTGCACAAACTGAAGAGATTGGATATCCCTTAAGATCTTCATTAAAAATGGGATTACTATAAAAATTCTCCTGGGTTATTATCCACTCAATATGATCTAATCCAATATCAAATAATAGATCAAATTCGCGTTTCCAATCAACTGGACACTCTTGAAATCCTTCTTTTGGCTCTGACAATCTACCTTGTATTATTCCTAATTTCATAATTCCTCAACTAACTCTAAATAAACATCATTTGGGTCTTTACAAAAAGCAACTTTAACTTTTTCATTAACTGCTGGTGGGTTTATAAATTTAACACCTTTTTCAACCAATGAGATATATAGGGATTCTAAATCTTCAACAGTAAAAGCTAAATGGCTACAACCAATTGAATTAACCCTTTTTTTAAAATCTTCGGATTTAGGATCTTTATAATGCAATAGCTCTAACATTTGATTATTCTTACAAACCATCTTTACAGTCCTAACTTTGCAATCCTTAAAACCAAGTATATCATCAATGAATTTACCACTTTCTAATTGATCACTCACAACAGAAAATCCAAAGGCTAGATAAAAATCTAAGCTAGCTACCAAATCTCTAACTACAATACCAGAATGTCTAATTTTAACCATTTTTCTTAACTTTTGATAATAACATTGCTTCTTTAGAAAATCTTATAAACTTATTTATACCCTCAGGCCAATTAATTTTTTCAAATGGTTTATATGGTATTGGTATCATTGCAAATAATTTTACAAAAGGTAATAAGAATGGATATTTCCATAACAATGGTAATTGATATAGATATTTACAATCAGCTTCAAATCCGGATAATTCACATAGGGTTTCTAGAGAGTGTCTGGTAAATGGAGTTACGTGTGTATGATCTATATAGAATTGTTCTTTATATGAATGTTTATAACTTGGAGTTAAGCATACAAAAGTTCCCCCAGGCTTTAATACTCTATGTACCTCATCGAATAAAAAGTCAGGTTCTCTTAGATGTTCAATAACCGATTTAGAAAAAACCAAATCGAAATGATTATCCGGAAATGGGTATTTTTGTTTCTGTATGTTTACCTTTGTAAATTTATTTTCCAAATTATGCTGATCACTTATATCAATACCATGAATATCAAAACCCATTTTTTCAAGTTCCAAAGTAAAATCACCATTCCCACATCCAACATCTAATAATTTGCTTTTTTGTGGAAATTCTGAAAATAAATGTTTACAGAACTTTTCGGGATATAAAGATTTATTATCCTTATAAGTTACATTAACATAATTTTTATTGAATATTGAGCTCATTTTGTTCTCCCATTATGTTATATTCTAATACTTCAAAAACTTCTTCTAAAGCCTCAACTGTTATGGTTAAAGGTGGACCGAGTTTTATAGATTCCCTTTTCGTATCCATCATTAGTATTCCATCATTAATACAATTTTTAACTATTTTTCCAGTTATTTTTTTGTCATTAAAAATAATACCAGCTACCAAGCCTCTGACATTAACTTTTTTCACCGATGAATATTTTATAAGTCCTTTACATTTGGTTTGGAAATAATCGATACTTTTAGATAATTTTTTTTGAAATTTCTTATCTGTTAGGTATTTGAGATTTGCTAATCCTGCTGCACAACAAATGGCATTTCCTGCATGAGTGCTGCTTAAATTTGCAGTTGGATCTAAATCTATAATTTTACTTGTACTAATTAATGCAGATAGTGGTAATGATGATGTTATCCCTTTTCCGCAACATATAAGATCTGGCTTATAGTCACCATATGTCATATAGCCATATAAAGTTCCCATTCTATAAAACCCAGATTGTACTTCATCAAAACATAATAATATATTATTTTCCTTGCAAAGCTTATTTATACTATCAATATATTTTTGAGGATAAAAGCATGCTCCCCATCCCTGATAAGTCTCCATAAAAAACGCAGCTATTTCGTTAATGGGTGGGAGTTTACTTAAATCCAAATCTTTATTGTCATATGGAAACTCTAGAAAAACTATATCATCATCTACCAAATTAGACCATTTGGTATTATCTTTACTCTTACCCATTAAATCAGATCCTAGTACTCTACCATGGTAACTACCAGTAAACGTAATTATATACTTTTTATTGGATTTTTTAGCCCATATCTTAATTAGTCTATAAGCTGCATCGGTTGCTTCACTACCAGAATTAAGTAAAACTGCTTTATCAAAATGTTTAGGAGAAATGTTTAATAATTTTTTAATAAATTTATATCTAATATCTGTATTATATTGATAAGCAAACATTAAATCATTATCTAGTTGTTTTTTGATAGCTTTTTTTATCTTTGGATTAGAGTGTCCTGCATTTGAAACAAAAATACCAGAAGTAGTATCTATCCATTTATTTCCAACATCATCATAGACATTAAAATCTACGGCCTTGGCCCATTTTATTGGCATTTCACATATATTGGAAGGTTCATACTTATGCTTTTCTTTTTCATATGATTTAGAATCAAAAATGAAAGAATCAGAAATATATCTATTTTTAGTTTTTATCATACAAAGCCTCTAATATTTTAAAATCATTTATAGTATCTACTTCTTGGGCATATGCTGTTATAAAAGATAGCATTTTATTCCCATGTAAAGAATTATTTTCCATAAATTCAATTGGCCTAACTATATCAATATATCCATTTGGGTGGTATGTTTTTGGTAATTTCTGCCTAGGCCAATTATAATATTCTCCTGTTAACTCACTGTCAAATAGACCATTCCAAAAAATACCATTCTTCTTAAACGATTTATATGCAGTTTCTGGAGATTCGTGTGCAGATCTTAATGAACTACAATCTTCATTTTCATGAAAATATTCTATTGCCTGATCTAAAACTTGACTTTCTATCATTGGTGTAGTAGCCCTAAGTTGAACAATATCATCAAAACAATTTAGCTCTTTGATTGCATGTATCAACGAATCTAGATCTGTAGAATCATCTTTAGCTAGAAAATCTGGTCTATCAATGATCTTTGCTCCATATTCCAAACCAACTTTTTTAATCAATAAGTTATCTGTTGAAACATATACTTGAGAAATATACTTACAATTCCTTGCAGCTATAATTGGATATGCTAACAATGGTATTCCATTAATCTTCTTAATGTTTTTACCACGAACACCTTTGCTACCCCCTCTAGCAAGTATTATAGCTTTTAGTTTTTTGATCACTTTGTTCCTTTTTTGTTTTTTAATATAACTTTACCAAAATTATTGGCCAATTCCATCATACCTTTTGGTGTAAAATGAATACAGTCTACAAAATTTTCATCTGTAGGTTCAATGAGCTTAGCTTGATCAACAAATGAACAATTGAAACTATTAGAAACTCCCAAAGCAATATTATTTTCCATAGATATCCCTTGGTGTATCTTATTAGACTCTAAAGTTTTTTCATGATCATAATAAGCAAAAGAAGATAATACCACACCTATATTATATTGTTTACAAATTATCACTAAATTTTCTATCATATTTTTTTGGGTGGTTAGATCTTTATATTTATTGGTGTAATCAATTTTGTTTTTAGTTATTAGTTTTAAAACATCATTTCTTACATTGCCAGTTCCAATTATTTTATCTTTGATATATTCATAAGAGTGTAAGAACTTTATTTTTGGAAAAATATTAGCAATCTTTATTTTAGATAAGACTTCTCCCAAATTTTTTCTACCATGCTGATAATCATTATCAAAATCATCCATCAAGTATAAATGTAGGTCATTATATCCATGGTACAATATTACATAATCTGGAGATAATTGTATTAGATTTAAAACAAAATTAATGAATACATCAACACTAGTCCAACCCCCAATACCACAATTTAAAACTTCAAAATTTTCATCAGACTGATCATTTAAATACTTTTCCAATAATAATGGATATGAATAATCCCTAGACCCATCAGATATATTATTGGCCGTTGTTGATGCTCCCAAACATAAAACCCTAATCTTATCTTTTTTTATTTTAAAATCTTTTCCAAAATGACCTAGATTATTTATTCTTAATGGATTTTTAAACGAGGAGTATTTATTTCTATGTATTGGATATGGTAACTTTTGGTTCTTATTTATTACAGTATTTTTTTTATAACTAAAACTTAGGAATGGATGCGGTACAACATAAGCATCTTTCCATTTTAACTTTAAAGAAACAAAATAATTCTTATTATATACCAGATAGTATAATACTCTAAAAAAAATCTCTAGTATAATAATTAGAAATATTATTTTTATAATTACCATAATGTATATTTAGTATCGGGTATATTATTCGTCTTTCTATAAGCTTTAAACCAGTAAGAATTCTTAGTTTTATATCGATTAGAAACAAATCTTTTACCAAGTAATTTACAGGTTGGGTATAATAGAAGATAAAATATTAAGTTTAAAAAAGTCTTTATCATAATTAATCCAATTCAAATTTATCCAAATAATCTTTCTTTAAATCATCATTCCATTCTTTTTGTTCTGTTTTATCAAGAATATAGTTTCCCATGATCAGATAATCCATATCCGTTAGCATAAAGCAATTATAAGCATCATATGGTGTGCAAACGATGGGTTCTCCTCTAACATTAAAGCTTGTGTTTACCAAAACAGAACAACTGGTATTTTTTTTAAACTCTTTCAATAGATCATATAACCTACGATTTGTTTTTTTATTAACGGTCTGGATCCTAGCAGAATAGTCTACATGTGTAACTGATGGTATTGTTGACCTAATTTCATTAACCTTTTGTATAAGATCAGTATCCTTATTTTGTTTTACGGTCTTTCTTATCCGATCAGCAATAGGGGCTACCAATAACATATATGGGGAAGGAGTATCTAGATCGAAATATTTTTTAGTATCTTCTTCTAAAACAATTGGTGCAAAAGGTCTAAACGATTCCCTAAACTTTATCTTAAGATTCATAACTGATTGCATTTTGGAACTTCTAGCATCCCCAATTATACTCCTACTTCCCAAAGCCCTAGGACCGAATTCCATCCTACCTTGAAACCAACCTATAACATTTTCATTTTCTATTTTTTTAGAAACCTTACTTATTAGCTTAGCATTGGTTTCGTATTTATACTTTATATTGTTTTTTTCTAAAAATTCTTTTATTTCCTTGTTTGTGAATTCAGGGCCCAAATAAGAACCTTGCATTGAATCAGACTTATCTACCAATCTATCTTTTCCAAGAACGCTATGATAATAATGTAATGCTGCTCCTAAAGCACCACCAGCATCTCCAGCTGCAGGCTGTATCCATATGTTCTTAAATAATTTGGATTCTAACAGTTTTCCGTTGGAAACACAATTCAAAGCAACACCACCAGCCAAACATAAATTTTCCTGTCCAGTAACTTCTTTGGCATTTTTACATATTTTAAATATGACATCTTCTATAACTTTTTGTATTGAAGCAGCCAGATCAACTTCTCTTTGAGTTAACCTAGACTCACTTTCTCTACTTGGTCCGCCGAACAATTCACAAAACTTATCGTTAATCATATAGTCACTGTTACAGTATCCAAAATATTCCAAATTTAAAGAAAAAGACCCATCATCCCTAAGGTCTATTAAATTTTCCATTATTACATCATAGTATTTTGGTTTGCCATAAGGTGCCAATCCCATTAGCTTATACTCTCCAGAATTAACTTTGAACCCACAGAAATAAGTAAAAGCACTATATAGGAATCCTAAAGAATCTGGAAATTTTAAAGTCTGTATCAATTTTAACTTATTATCAATACCTATACCAATAGAAGCCGTATCCCATTCACCAACTCCATCTAATGTAATAACAACCGCTTTATCAAAAGGTGATGGATAGAATGCGCTAGCTGAGTGAGATTCATGATGTTCTACAAATTTCAAATTGGGAAATTTTTCATTCAATAACTTCCATCTTTTATACTGGGAAATCATAACCTTGCCAAATAAATTATAATCCTTTGGCTTATAAGATAAAAAAGTTTTTAATATCCTATCTAGTTTAAGTTTGGGCTTCTCATAAAAAACAACGTGATCTACTTGATCTATTGTTATATTTGCGAAATCCAAACAATATTCTATAGATTTATAGGGAAAATTATTATCCTGCTTTATTCTAGTAAACCGCTCTTCTTGGACAGCTGCTTTAATTTTGCCGTCTTCCAATAAGCATGCCCCACTATCATGATAAAAAGATGATATTCCCAATACTAGCATATATTACTTACTTTTCTTAATTTATCAATAATTGGTTTTTCACTTTCATAGACTTTTTTTACGCCGTCTCCGACCATTTGTTCCATTTTCCTAATAGAATCTGTTAGAGAATGTATATTTTCTATTGAAGCGGGTTGATCTGAACCATACATTGCTCTATCTTTCGTTATATGGAATTCAATACACTTTGAACCTAATGCGGTTGCACCTACACATGCATCTAAACCATTATAATGATTTGAAAAGCCTACTTTTAAATCTGGATACTTACTTTTAAGGGTTTCTATATATTTTAAATTAAGCTCATTGACCTTCGTTGGGTAAGTACTAGTACATGCTAAAACATATTCAACATTATCTAAGATCTCTAAAGCTTTGTCAACTTCTTCTTGTGTAGATAGTCCAGTTGAAACTATAATAGGTTTACCAGTTTCATTTAGTTTTTGTAAAAATTGTAAATCTGTCAACATTGCAGAAGCTATCTTATGATATTTTACATCACAAGAATCTTCAATTACTTGTACACTATTAATGTCCCAGCATGACACGATAAAATCCAAACCTAAAGACTTTGAATACATTTCTAGTTTTTTATATTGGCTAACATTAAATTCCAAACCTTCTTTTTGTTGTCTGTTTGTAGTTCCCCATGGAGATTCTCTATTAGCATCCAACTCTTCCTTAGTATAAACTTGACTTACAGTTCTTTTTTGAAATTTAACTGCGTCACATTCAGCATTGGCAGCTTTATCTATTAATTCTTTTGCTAGGCTCATATCACCATTATGGTTTATACCTATTTCAGCTATTAAATATATTTTTGACATATTATATTCCTTTATTATTTGAACTTTAATTATTTATAAATATAAGAAATATTTTCCACATAAAAAAATTATTTCCTTTATATTTTAGCACCTTTTTAAAATAACACCTTCACGATCATCCATCTCCCATCCGGATTTAGTTTTAAACCCAGGAGATTCTCCTATCATGGTTTCTACTTCAATTAGCCCTTCAGCTATTTTTTCATTTATTGATTTTCTTATACTTTTGTTATTTGGATTACCAAAATCATCCATTATTATTCTTAATTCCGAAGAAGTAAAATAATCCAAAGCTTTTTGTATATCTAATGCTACTTGTGGATAATCATGGCTTGCATCTATAAAAACAACTTCCGCTTGCGGGAAATCCCAATTGTGTTCAGATACATTAGCAACTTGGTAACTTATATTATCAAAACTTTTACACTTTTGCTTTACTAGATCAATATTGGATTGCTGCCAATCTACTGAATGTACTGATTTAAAAAGACTACATAATATCTTAGTTGTATCACCATGGCAGGATCCGAACTCTACTATAGATTTTTTAGAATTCCCATTTTTAGAGAAAAAAGATAATAAATCCTCTTTAAATTTTCTTGAAGTTGATAATCTAAAGCCGTCCTTGTGATTTACAGAATTCAATAATATTTGGGTTTCATCTAGTGTGTAGTTTTTATGAATCATTCCCCATACCTGCTTCATTAGATTACTCCTTTGGTCTTTGGGTATTCCATTAAATCTCCAAAGATAACAATATTTTATAAAATGAGGAATTTTATCTTCATTTAATTGCCAATTATGACTAAACAATTCTTTTCTCTGTAAATGCGTAGCATTATAATTAAACGGTAGTAATTTTAAATCTATATTGTTCATTTGTAACAAATAATTAAAAGGTGTTTGATCATTGCCCTTACGAACTTTATTATCTTGTAGATCCACAATTTCGTCTAGATTTTCATAATACATTTTTTTTAGCTTTTGAAATAATTCCCGATGGCTTTCATTAAAGATCATATTTCCAGAATTTATATATTTGGTCGTATCCAATTCAAAGCCATTGAAGAATTCCTTGTAACCTTGAACACTATCATAGACCCATCTCATATTATCCAAATCTCTAGAAGCCGTAAATTTTCCATTTGCAATTTCAAAAACATTTGGACAATCCCATCTTATTATCGCTGAACTGTCTAGTAACCAAATTTGATCATATTGGATTCCCATCCTATCCAATTCTTCAAAAACAAAAAGACATTTTTGCCACTGAGGCCTAAACTTAGCTAAATCCGATTCAACAGGTTCTGTAAAAGGAACAAATATTACATCATTCTTTTTACACCAGTATTCCAAAGATTCTCTTGAGTATTGAAAATAATCAAAATCGCCATACTTATCTTTGTGGTTTGGATTTACCATAGCCGGCCACCATAATACATTTTTTTTCATAATAACAATTCCTTTGGAAATGCCTTATTTTCTGAATTCATATCATGTAGCATTTCTTTTTTGCGTTCTTCTATTAATGATAAGAAATTTCCATAGTTTTCAAAACCCTTTTCGGTCCACGAAAATGGATGTGTATTGATTTGTAATTTTTTAACCCTACTAAAATCTATATGAACCGGGTGGCCAAATTTCCATTGATGGTTTGAATCGGATAAATATGTTACTTCTAAGTTGTTTGATTTCTTTTCTCTTTTATGAAAAAATTCAAAATAATTCCGCCCATTGCAGTTAATTAAACCTGGTACTTCTAAATACCACTCCAATAGTTCAGGTCGTAAATTGGGTCTATGAAATGCAAACCTATCTATTTCAAATCCATAATAGCTTTTAAAAGTATCAGCTTCTTTAAGGATTTCTTCTATTACTTTATCTTTACTAGAAAATAAATTGGGACATATATGCAAACCAATTTTATGACCCAACTCTTGAATTTGTAGAATTAATCCAATGTTTTTATCTGATATGGCGTTATATGTATTATTTCTTAATTGAACTGTATATGTTGAATTGATTCCCAATTGCTTTTCTATCTGTGCTAATTTATATGCACGATCTAAAGAAAATTCTATATCATGCCGTATAACACAAAACTTATTGGTTTTTTCATTAACATCTGCAAAATCCCTTATATGGACATTATGCTTTATTAAATCAATAATATTTTTATATTCGTTATAACTAAACATCTATTTCCAACTTCTTCACAATATTAAAAAAATCTATTAACTTAAAATGTTTGTTTTTCTCATCAACAATTATTATCTCATTATATAATCCGGGAAATTCAGTTATGTATTCAGATATAAAATCATAAGCATGACCTCTATTAAAAGATGCATTGCTGGTTGTACCTAATAAATAAAAATCAATTTTGGGTTTGTCTTTTATGTAAAATTTCATTGTAACTATATTGTATTGTAAAATTCATTTTGTTTTTCTTGTCTTTTGATTTGCTTATGGTGATATAAGCACCATTCTTCTGTAGGAGGAAGCTGTGTGTATTTTTTGTAGCCAACTAATTGTTCATGGACAGGTTTAGTCCATTTAATATCTACATTATTCTTATATATTCTCATTTGCCAATCGGGAAAGTTTACCCATCCCTGATTATCAACCATCCAACCCCATTTTTCTATATGTTCTTGGGTCAGACCCTCTACTGTATTTATTCTTGGTACCCAATAAGCTTCACAATCTGGATTGCTTATAATTAACTGAGGTAGAAAAGATATTAGGTTTTTATGTGGAATTTCATCTGCATCAATTTGGAATATATAGTTACCATTGCACTTTAAATTTAAAAAATTCTTTTGCTTAGAAAAGTCTTTGCTTAGTGGATGTTCGTACCACCTAAAATTCACATCCCTTTCTGCTTCTTCTACAGAATAGAGCAATGATAAAACCTTATTGTCTACGTTTGTTTCATCTACAACTACAACTATTTCATCTTCAGCTCTTATATGTTCTATTAGAAAATATATTAGCATTTCTATCTCTGCCCATTCATTGCAAGCTGTTATAGCATATGAAATTGTAACCATTTTTGTTTCCTATTTTAAATATAAATTTTGTATCTTTTCATCGAACTCGTAATCAATAACACTTAAAGGACCGAAAGATTTAATTATAAAAGTCCTATAACTTTTTCCTAGTTTATTACCAATTAATTTTTTAACAGCTGATGCATAAAACTTTAAAGAAGCTTCTTTCATAACAATTTTTGGAAAATCCAAGGCCTTAAACATCGGAGGTACTTTTAAATGAACCAGACCGTATTTTTCTGCCATATTGTTTAATTCTTTATTACTGAACATTTCCATAGATAAAGCATGAACAAATCCCTGATAACCAGGATTTAAAATCAAAGCTAGATAAGTTTTAGATTTAGCAGGTTTGCCTTTAGATGCTTTTTTATTATATGTAAAATTTATCACCATTCCCTTTTGCAATTGATTTACTGCTATAGGCGCTTTTTTTTCAATCTTAGTATTATGTCCACCTAAAAAATTAGCCACCTATAACTGCTCCTAAACTTTTACAAGCACCTAAAAAATTATGACTTTGGAATCTTTCTGACAGCTCTACCCCTACCCGAGTTTCATAATATTCATCTTTTTTTCCTGGTACCGGATATTTCATTTTTTCTTCTTCTGTTAATTTTACAACTGGAGAAAAAACCCATTCATAGTGATCTCGAGTTCCTTCTGGATATACAACGCCGGATTGGGTTGTTATCGTAGATAAATACCAATATTGACCTAAATCTTTATCTTCATATCTCATTTCTTTTATAAATTTAGAGGTAGCTTTTTCTAGCTTTTCTACGTGTTCCGATCCAATTTTTAAAAGGTTACTTGTTGTATAACCAGTCACCATACACATTCTGGATTCTCCCTGTACATCATCATTTTCAACAATCACATCAAAATCTTCTGTAAATGGACCTTTGGCTTTGGTATTTCCTTTTTTATCTCTTATAAAATCTTTATTCATGCTTCTACCTTTTTAAGTTTTGGTAAATTTATTTTTGGTAATTCTGCTTTTTTAAGCTTTGGTAAATTTATATTTACTTGTTGGGGAACTTTAGATAAGATCTTATTTATTATTTCTGCAAATAATTCATCCATTCGATCTAAAGAAAACATATCCCTTGCAAACTTTGCCTGCTTTCTAGCTTGTGGGATATATGATTTATAATTCTTATAAACTTCCTTTAAAACTTTTTGTGCATAATGATAGTCAACAGTAAACCAACCCGCATCAGCTAAAATAAATTGATTAGCTGCAGATCTATGTACTTTAGTTATCTTACCAGCTAATAGTATTGAGTTTTTTAAGAAGTCTATATGACCTGACCAATTAGAAGCTATTACCGGTTTGGCACTAATACTTGCTTCTAATAATGGACGTCCATACCCTTCACCCTTTGTAAAGCTAATGTGTGCTTTAACTTTGGGATGATTATAAAGACCGTTCATTTCTTGTTGGGTTAGGTCTCCATGTAATAGATATATATTTAAATTATCATTTCCGCTAGTTTTTTTAATTGAGTCGATTTTCTTTAAAATCTTTTCTCTATCTGATATACTAAAAGTTGCTTCACTAGTTTTTAATATTAAAGCAGGCTTATTGCTTTTTGTATTTTTAAAAGTTTCCAAAAACGTTTTTATTAATCCCCCAACATCTTTTCTATCTTGTCCAAAATCCCCTTGCAACCAATGACCCACAAAAAGAAAGCAAAAGTTTTCAGGTATCTTAGATAATTCATTATGTAGTGTTTTCGGTATAATATCAGTCTTTTTAAAAACTTCCAAATCTACTCCTTCGAAAAGAACTTCTATTGGTTTTGTTATTTTCAAAGCACCAACCTTCTTACCAGTATCTTTATCCATTTTTTCATATACAGTGTTTAAGAAAACTGATTTTGCATGCTCAGATGGTACTAAATTTAAATCCATAATATTCATACCTTCTATGAATTCTTTAGAAGCGTGTGTAGTTTCTATGCCTGCAGTTATACCAATGTTATATCTACCGACGGCTTGAAACTCATTAGGTACCGTTACCTGAATCCAGATGTCCGGTTGTTTTGGAAGTTGATTTCCGAAGTGCAATCTAGAAATTATATCATGATCATCACCTTCTGTTAATGCGTTCATGGGACAATTACCCCATTTTTGGCTCAATATTTTTATATCAAACCTATCCATTTTTATTAATGACCTAACAAGATCTCTCGAGTGATCTCCATAGCCTGAACGAGTAGCTATTGGTGCACTCATTATTAATAGTGGTTTATTCATCATATACTTTCATCTTAATTAAAAATTATACCATCGGGATATTCAATTTTAGGTTTATTTGTGTTTATCAAAGTAAATCTTTTTATCGGTTTCCATTTTGCAAAAAGATTCTCAATAGAATCATACATAGCTTTACACATAGCAGTAGCACTCATTCCAGAATCCTCTATTAAAAACTTCCTACCTAGTTTACCCCTTCGTACTCTTTCTTCGGGACCAAGATCATAAACTTCTTTCATTTTTTCAACTACGTCTCTAATATCACACCTACTATCATAGATATATGGGGTTGGTATAGCTCCCTGTAGATTAATCTGTGGCCATACTACAAAAGCCCATTCCCCATGATCTTTATATTTTCCAATACTGTTACTTGGAAAATCTCTTGTATAATCATCTTTAGTTAGATATTCACCTTTTTCATTTTTTAGTCCGACTTGATCTTGTAAACCACCAACACAATTAACTATTACAGGATTACCAGCCATTATTGATTCTGCGCAACTAAGACCAAATCCTTCAGCAGAACTTATATTAACTCCAACATCAGCTATGTTGTATAATACATTTAACTCTTGAGGTTCTATTTTCTTCTCGGAGAATTTAACATCATAATTTGGACATAATGATTTAGTGACTGCCGTTAAATCCGTACCATTTTCATCTATTGCTTCAGTGTGCATAAATAATAAACACTTATCCGATTCTTCTTTAGGTAATTTATCACAAAACAATCTATATGCTAATATTAAATCGCTCGTCATTTTTCTTCTGATATTCCGACTATTATACATTAAAATGAATTTATAATCTTTACCGGCAAATATATTACGTTTTACTTCTTTTAATTTTTCATCATTTACATCTATTGGGAAATATTTTTTCTCATCTATCCCATGGGGAACATATGTCAAATCCCAATCTTTTCTAGGTTTCCTTTGACAAACCTGATTGTTTATATTATATGTTTGTCTGGATATAGCCATTAATAAATCACAAGATTCATATGCATTTTCATTCCAATGGGGATATGGCAAATCATCCCAAATATTATAATACATAATTGGGATTTTTTGTCTTATTTCATTACCCATATCATATAGCCATTCCCAAAATCTAGGATCCGTAAAATGTAATATAGCATCTGGTTTTTCTATATCCATAACCTGTCTTAGTATCTCAGGATTCCCATAACCATTACTCGGATATATTTTAATACTAGCATTATCTATACCCAAGTTTTTATTTGTTTCTTGGGAAAGATCAAAAACCTTTCCAGCATCTGGGTGATTGATTGCTCCGCCTATCTGCACCCAATCATACTTATCCGCAGTTCCCAATACCAACTCTCTTGACATTGTACCTATACCCGAATTAAGTCTTAGATCATCAGAAAGAAATAATATCTTTTTCTTCTTTATAATATCTAAACCTATTTTTTTTAATTTTGGCAAACTAATTCCCATATATAATTCCTAAATATTTTTACCTAAATTGTTAGTTTCTAAAATTCTCTTTCTAAAATCCTCATCTTTTTTATATAAATATATAGTCCTATTTATAAGTTTTTGAAGAGTCATGTCATCTTGGATAGAAAGAATCTTAAATTGTTTTCTTAAGTCAGAATCTATTTTAACTGACGTCAAATGTAACTTCATATTATAACCTCCGTATATGCATATATAAATATAATACCCAAAATAAACTATTCAATAATAACAATCTTTTTGCCCATTTTTTTAGCGCATTTAATTATATTTATGGTCCCCCTGGCCTCTTTGTTTTTAGGTATGAATGCCATTATACAATCTGAATATCGGATCATGATATTATTCCTTACAAAAAAATTTTTTGCACTATAAGGCTTTCCAAAAAAAGCTTCTGGTAACACAGAATATAGATTTTTTGTTGTATGTGAAACATTAAACTCCTTATACTTGCAATCCATCTCCAATGCATATTTTCTAACTAATGGATCTGCGCCGTAGCTATTACCGCCGGAAATTATAGTAAGATCCTCTATAAATCTTTTTTTTAAAGCTAGGATAGTATCTTTTATTTTTGTCCGATCACTCCAATGCCTAGATCCTATCATACAAACTTTCATGCTTTACTGTTTTAATCTATTTTCTTTTGGACAAAGATCATAGCGATTTTTAAATTCACAGTACTTACAATTTTTATTTTTGTCTCCAGAAATAGCAGGGTATTCACCTTCTTTATTATATTCACCATCTTCAGTAAAACAATTTTTAACGAAACTTTCCAAAATACTATTGGTTTTATTCATTGATGGTTTTCCTGAAGGTGGTTCATAAACCTGAATTCTACGCTGCGGGAAATCCAAATTTTCATATAATTTTCTTTTTACAATAAAATACTCTAGCTTTATCTTGTTGATATCATAGCCATATTGTTTTGAAAAATATTCCTTATAAATCCTAAGTTGATCCCCGTTTTCAGCCTTCTGACCTTTTCTCCAACCCATGGTACTAGTCTTTATATCTATAACACGGATTTCATCACCATCTTGTATAATCAGATCTATAAAACCAATCATAACTACTTTATCGTTAAATGGGGTTTCATGTGATATTGGTATTTCAATTCCCAATAGTTTACAATTTTTTTTGCTAAAATAAATATTTCTTTTTTTACGCAAATAATCCAATATTTCTAAACCATCATTGTAAAATTCACCTAATTGAGCTGGTGTAGAATAATGCTTCCCATCGTTATCTTCTACACTTTCTTTATATAACTTTTGTAGCTTAGTCTTTAGGAGGCTAGAAAAATCCATCTTGTCTGCTTCTAAAGCAGTTTGTTCATAAACAATAGATAGATATTCTTGTATAACTTCATGTATAGCGGTACCAAAAATTAAATATATAGAAGGTTCGAATATTTTATTCTTATCTATATAACACAGTTTCCACCTTTTAGGACAGGATTTATATATGTTATATTGGCTATATGAAATGGATTTTTTGCCAGATTTCCTAATTTGCACAGATAGCTCTAGGGATTTATTCATAGTCTTTATTGTTTATATATTCTTTAGTAATATAAGAAATATTTTCGAGATAAAAAAATTTTATTGAGGGTTTATTCCATTACAGGTTCGGAAATTTTTGGTATCAACTCTTCATTAACAAAGCCACATGCACTACATTCAAATACGGGCATTGGTATGAAACTTTTCTTTCCGTTTGGAGATAACGTAGCAGGCAATCTTTTTAATAATACAACATTAACAAAAGTTGGGTTACTACATTTTTCACACGAAACATCTTCTAATTCGGAAACATTTACGTTTAAATTTAATCCATTTTCTTTTTCCATTTTATTCCTTTACATCATTGGAAGAGGTTTATTGTCTTCTCTTTTATTAGGGTCGAATGCAATTACACATTCTGTTGTGAGCATAGTTCCAGCTACTGAAGCAGCCTTATCCAAAGCAGTTTTAGTTACTTTTGCAGGATCAATAATACCAGCTTTTAACATATCAACATATTTTTCATTTCTAGCATCAAACCCATAATTTTTATTTTTATTTTCTAAAATTTTATGCTTTACAATATCTGCATTTAATCCAGCATTTTCTAATATAGATCTAAACGGTGCCTCGCAAGCAGATAAAGCCAATTTGACACCTTCTAGTTGATCGGGATTTGGATATTCAGCACTTAACAAATCCTCTTTGCAATCTTTTACTGCGAGCAATAAAGCTAAACCACCACCTGGTACAACACCTTGATCTATTGCTGCTCTAGTTGCATGGAGTGCATCTTCAGCTCTATATTTTCTTTCTTTCATTTCCAATTCACTTTCGGCACCCATCTCTACAACTGCCACTCCACCGGTTAACTTACCAAGCCTTTCCTGTAATTTTTCTACATCATAATCGGACTCCGTAGATTCAATCTCGCCCTTTATCTCTTTTAATCTTTCACCAATTCTAGCTTCATCACCACCACCATCAACAATAACTGTGTTTTTATTTGTTATGGTTATTGATTTAGCAGAACCAAAAACTTCGCTGGTTACTTTATCCAACTTGATTCCTTTTTTTTCAGATACAACAGTACCTCCCGTTATAGCTGCAATGTCTTCTAATATTGCTTCCCGTCTCTTTCCAAAATCTGGAGCTTTTATAGCAGCAACCCTACAAGTTCCTCTAGCTTTATTAACTATTAAACCAGCAAGGGCTTCACCTTCAACATCTTCTGCAATAATTAATAATGGTTTGTTTTTTGTAATTATAAATTCTAATACTTTAACCATAGGCTTCAATGAGTTTAAACGTGAATCGCATAATAAGATATATGGATTTTCAAACTGTACTTGCATCTTTTCATTATTGTTTACAAAGTACGGGGATAAATATCCAGTGTCTAATTGAATACCTTCTACAATTTCTAAAACGGTCTCAGAAGTTTTACCGTCTTCAATAGAAATAACACCTTCTATTCCAACCTTATCCATTGCTTCTGCAATTAGATTACCAATTTCCTCATCGTTATTAGCAGATATCCTTGCAACTTGTGCAATTTCTTTTGAGCTTTTAATATCCTTACTAATCTTATTTATTGACTTCTTAATAAGCTTAACAGATTTATCAATACCTCTTTTTAATTCTATAGGATTAGAGCCGGCTAGAATTAACTTGTGACCATGCTCTATAATTGAATGAGCAAGAACTGTTGCAGTAGTAGTACCATCTCCAGCTTCATCATTGGTCTGATCTGCTACTTCTCGAACCATTTGTGCTCCTAGATTCTCAAAAGGGTCTGATAGTGTTACCTCATTTGCAACTGTTACACCATCTTTTGTTGAGATTGGATTAGCGTTTTCTTTTTCAATAACAACGTTTCTGCCTCTAGGACCTAAAGTTGCTCTAACTGCATTTGATAGGATATCAACACCCCTTTTTAAAGATTCCCTAGCTTCCGAATGGAAACTTAATTTCTTAATCATTTTTATTCTCCCATATTGTTAACAATTCTATTTCCCTCATTATATAAAACTCCTCTTCTTCTATTTCAATTTTTTTAGCGGCAAATTTTGGATAGTAAACCTTATCACCTATTTTACATTGCATAGGAATAAGACCTCCAGAATCTGAATATCTACCAGGACCCACAGCTAATACTTCGCCAAGGTTGCTTTCCTCCTGACCTATATCGGGAATTATTACACCCCCTTTAGTTTTCTCATCTGGGTCTAATTTTTTTACTGCTATTTTATCGCCGATTGGCTGTAGTTCTAACATAACCTTCTCCTTTTTTATTCATTATAACTTTAATATAAATATTATTCTAATCAAATAATATCAATTGTTTTTCAACTTTTTTTTTATTTTTTGGTTCTGGCTTAAGCTTTTCAAGTATTTCACTAACACCATCTATTAATTTTAATTCTTCAAATTGTTCTAAAACCTGCTTTCTAAAATAGACACCATAATCGATTTCGAAAATATCAGGTCTTTTATCTATTAATGGCAAATCTTCTTCATTTAAACAAACCGCTACTGCACGATCTTTGGGCTTAAGATCATCTTCACAATTGCTTTTTATATAAAACAAATATGGATTGTCTGTGTGCGTTATATTGGTACCTAGCTTATCATTTGCCCATACAGATGCTTTAACGTGTTGTGGCATGGTTTTAATATATTCCCTAAACTGTTTACCAAAAGCTTTAGCTATTCCCAATTGCTTATAATCTTTTATTTCTGAGATTTTATCCTTTAATACTTTAAAGTGATCATATCGGATTTTTCCGGTTACGGCCAATTCAGTCATCTTATTTAAAGCCGACTTTAGAAACTCAGGAGTATCTTTTCTAATAATATTCAAACCCCGAATATATTTTACACCGGTATTTCTAATTATGCCATAATATCTCTTTTTTGATTCTCCAAAATAAATATTTTCGAAGTCATATTCAAATTTTAAATCCATGTGTTGATATTCATCGGAAAGACCGTTATTGTACTTCTTAACAAAATCATTTTCTAATCTATTATTAAATTCATCTAATAATCCTTGCATTTGATTTGAATCTTTTCCTTGAGATTTAACAAATATTGAGTCTGTATCACCATATAAGACTTTATTACCGATGTTATTAAAATGGTCCATGGAAAACTTTAGGGCTTCTCTAGCAAAATAAGTTATAGCATCAGCACATTCATAATTACACAATCTAAAAAAGTTAAAGCCCATAGCTCCATAAGCAGAATTTAAAACTAGTTTATAAGCTTGCTGTCTTTTGTTCATTGCTATTGCTAAATCTCCTTTATACTTCCCTGCTTTAAGATTTTCATTTATTTTAACTCTTTCTAAAAATAGTTTTTTTAGAACATAAGGTAATAATCCAATTTTTTCTTCGTGAGCATAAAACAAATATCTTCCACCAAATAAGGTATCACTTTCTCCAGTGTCAACATACTTAATATTATTCTTTTTCAATTCTATTACTACCTCGTCCAAATTTAAACCAGAAGCTTCGCAATCCATATCTGAAGCTATGTATGTTTCCGGACTTATATTGAAGGCCATAATACTAGTTGGATATAGTGAAGTATAATCAGCTAGAGTAACATTTTTGTGATTACCAGGTTCAGTTGGATCTATAACAATTGCTCCTGCATATCCTCTTCTAGCTTGGGTTCTGCGAGTTGGAAATATTAATTTATTATGAAATTCTTTTATAATATAATTGTCAACTATCATCGATTTAAATAGGGCCAATGACATTGTTTCAAGATTAGCAATTTGCTGAAGAGTTATATATAAATCGAACATCTGAATCTTCTCATCTATTTCCTTCAGGATCTCGACGTCACGCATACCATACTCTAAGAAACCCTTAAAGTTATCCATCCAATCTTTCCAGGTTACTTCTGTTATTTTTTCCAAAGAAGCATCTCCAAGTATTTCTTTAGATGCTGTGGCCAATTTCCAATTCGGAAGGTTGTATCCCATATCCTTTAATACGTCCATCATATCCAAATGATCTAAACCTCTAATATATATTTTCCAATATTCACCTTTTTTCTTTATGTAGACATCATCTATTGGTGAAAGCATTTGATATGGCAAACCAAGTCTTTTACAGCGATTAATTATATAGGGAACGTCAAAACCTGATGAATACCACCCTGTAATTATATCGCACTTTAATTCCCTAACTAAATTTAAAAAGCCTAGAATCATTTCTTCTTCTGTTTGACTAAGAAAATATACAACATTATCTTTTTCTATTGTCTTTGTTTGTTCAAAATTTTTGGTGTGTTCCGGGTGCCATGCAAATATAAAATATTTTTTCTTAATACTGGAGTAACACTGAAATGAAGTTATTGGCATTAAAGCGTTTTCTGGCTTATTGGAAGACTTGTTGTTTAAATCTACGTCAGTCTCAATATCAAAATATAGTATGTGTCGTTTGTTTGACCAAGACAATCCATTATCCAAAATGAATTTGAATTCTGGCTTCACGTCAGATTGGTAAGTTTTATTTGGATACATCTTATCTACTTTCATTTTAGATTTTATTGATGTATAGTTTATTTTAGTTGTATATTCACCAAAAAGACTCTTTTGAGTTTCTGTAGTTTCTTCCAAACTTCTTTCATCATCTAGATCACTAACATTTTCGGATGAGTAATAAAAGTAATCCTTGAACTTGTCGACTTTGGTAACAAAATCTCCATTGTCATTATAACCATATTGAAACATCTGCCAATATCCCCTATCGAATTTAGAAGCTATTCTTGAGAGTTTAAAATTATCCATTATATTGTAAATTGTTGTATCTTTATTTTGGACTGATCGAGAAATTGTATCCCGTCTATATCCCTATATTCATCTAAGTAAACGACTCTTTTTATTCCAGATTGAAGTATTAATTTGCTACATTCTCTACAAGGAGACATTGTTAAATATAAAGTTGACCCATTACAAGATTGACCATGCTTTGCACACTTCAATATTGCATTGGCTTCTGCATGTAAAACATACCATTTTGTTTTCAGAACTGTACTCCAACCGGTAGCTGCATCAGGAGCATACTCACATTCATTTTCAAAACCAGATGGTGTACCATTGTATCCATCGGAAATAATCATTCCATCTTTTACAATTAAAGCTCCAACTTGCTTTCTTTTTGAATGTGATAGTTTGGACCACTCAATAGCCATTCTCAAATAAGCTAAATCAAACTTATTTGGTTCCGGTTGAGCCAAATCCACCTTCTCCTCTATTAGATTCTTCTTCATATAATTCAGATTCGTTTACTAATTCTACTTTTGGGTCTCCAAGTTGCAGCAATAAAAATTGAACTATTTTATCACCCGGGTGTATCATTTGGTGGAAATCACCAACGTTAGTTAAATTTATATGTACTTCTCCTTGATAACCACAATCTATAACACATGCACCAACATGTAATGATTTTTCTACAGCAACTCCAGATTTATTAAAAGCTACTAATGCAAATCCTTCTGGAACATTACATTTAATTCCCGAAGGTATTAAACAAGATGCTCCTGGTTCTAAACGAACTATTCTTTGATCCTCGGGTACAAAAAAATCTATTCCAGCATCTTCAGAATTTGCTCTTGTTGGTGCTTTTACTTTTCTTACTTTACAAAACTTCATATGTTTCCTTTATTTTTAATAAATTAGATACTAAGTCTATTAATTTGTACGGATCAGCATTTGCTGCTGGTCTTCTATCTTCAAGATATCCTCTAAAACTATCATTTGCAACTCCCAAAGGTATTCTAATAGATGCACCGCGGTCGCTGATGCCATAACTAAATTTATCTATATGTTGGGTTTCATATTCTCCAGTTAACCTTAATTTATTGTCTTCACCATAATGCTTAATAAATTCTTCATGAGAGTCTTCTAATTTTAAACATATATCCTTCATCATGTCTAGTCCGCCTAGATTTCTCATATAGGAATTTGAAAAGTTAATATGCATACCACTCCCATTCCAATCTCCCGTCATAGGCTTTGGTCTAAGATCAACGCCCACTCCATATTTTTCTGCTATTCTATGTAACAAATATCTACTTAACCACAAATCATCTGCTGCATCGGTACCTTTCCCAAATAATTGATATTCCCATTGTCCTAGCATAACTTCTGCATTTACTCCACTTATTGATAATCCAGCTTTTAAACAGGCATCTAAATGGGCTTCTACTATTTCTCTTCCTGCAACATTACTTACTCCTACTCCGCAATAATATTCACCTTGGGGTGCAGGAGTAGTGCTTTTATCATCGGGCCAACCTAAAATATTTTTCTTTTTAAGATCATAAAATACATATTCTTGTTCAAACCCAAACCACCAATCTTGATCTACAGATACTCGGCTATTTGAAGAATGTTTTGAATTGTCCGAATTACATACTTCACATAATACAAGATATGCATTTTTTCTTTCAGGATCTTTTATCATTCTAACCGGTACCAATATACAATCTGAAGTCTTTCCTTTTGCTTGTCTAGTAGAGCTACCATCAAAAGTCCATTTAGGCAAATGATGCAAATCTATCTGGTCTCCTATGAATTCCCTATCCTGAAGTATTTTAGTCTTACTTCTTAAATTCTTAGTGACATATCCATCTAGCCAAATATATTCCAATTTAATTATATTCATTAATTTATCCCTATAAGTTTGATTGCTTTAAAATTTCTTTTTCATTTTTAAAAACATGTAAGGAAGTTATAAACATATTATATGTTCCAGGAAGTACTTTATTCCAATCTTCATGATCTTTTAATTGTTCTAAAATCCAATACAATTTTTTAATACAAAGATAAATATCATCTCGAAAATGTCTTATGTAATCACAAGATCGAATATAATAAAAAACATGAAAATAGTTTTCTCTTCTAATAAAATGATAACCAAGTGTGCATGGAACTCTTTCCCCATGAACCACTCCAGTATCTTCCGGATGCCAAATTGGCAAAAATGCTTGCCTTGTATAAGGTTCTCTTTTTAGTAAGTTAACAACGTCTGTTAAATTACCATACTTATATCGAATACCATCCAATTTATCTGGCCAAATTCTTTCCATGTAAGTGTGAGAAAATTTTTCATCTACTGTACGGAATTTATCATTTTCTTTCTTATAAACATAATATGGCCAATTTTTATATTGTTCCCCAGGATTTAAACCGACGCCACCTACTCTTTCTTGGAAATGGTCATCTGCCCAGGGTAAATTGGGTTTTACTTCTTTTCTTAAAGTTTCAACACTATTTGGAATCTTAAATGATAATCCATGATTAAACAATTCCCACATTGGATGTTCTACCTCAATAGATTGCCACTTACCCGAAAAAACTTCCCAACCTCTATTGTAAAGCTTATTCTTTGTGTGTTTAATAGCGTGACTTGGTTTTTCAAATAATATCATAAGTTTTATATTGCTCTGTTAATATAAGAAATCTTCTACACTTTTCTGGTATAAATCCAGAACTTTTTTTCGATATTTTAATGGATCTTTTTTTATCTTATCGTTTTTTAATGCTTCTTTTTTTCTGTCTATAATCTCATCGGGTATGTCACCACGATAAGCCCTTTTTAATATCTCTTTATTTTTTCTTAATTCAAATGGTAATCCCAAAGCAAAACGAACAACCTCATGTCCCAAAAATGGACTCCTCAATTCTAATGTATGAGCCATTGACATTCTATCCAATCTCGGTAAATGATAATATGTTAGTTCGTGAAAAACATCTGATCCCTGTGAATCAAACTCATTTATTCTTTTATATCCGCCAAACAATTCATCAGCTCCGTCTCCCGATAATACTACCCTATGTCCTGTTTCAGCTATTGCCTTAAATAGGTAGTATTGTGGTACCACCGATCCAAGATCTACCGGGGTTTCATTCCATTTACAATAAATCTCAGGTAAATCATCGTTTCCATCTATCGAATATTTTAATCTATTGACTTTTATTCCCCAACGATCTTCACACATTTTGACATATTCATCTTCACCATTTTCTATTGTATACCACGTTACATCAGCTTTTAACTCTATTAAAATTGATGCCAATATTGTAGAATCTAAACCACCAGACAATAAAAA
>TARA_R110000796_G_scaffold11552_6_pt1 | contig 40509 bp, 39 predicted proteins | sample TARA_R110000796 | Tara Oceans TARA_R110000796 (sample SAMEA4397815) | marine metagenome | biome: Polar Biome; feature: [SRF] surface water layer (ENVO:00010504); material: water (ENVO:00002006), including particulate matter (ENVO:01000060) such as... | depth 5 m
GATACGATTGCATTCCAATTACCAGGTGGTAAATTAGTACCCAGTCATTTTCACGTTACCGAAGTAGGTAAAATCACTAAAAACTTCATAGACTGTGGCGGAACGGTTCGCAAAGAGGAAGTTGTAAATTTTCAGCTCTGGGATTCCAGCGACTATGACCACCGCCTGCATCCAGAAAAATTGGTTCATATTATTGAACTATCGGAAAAGGTGTTGGAAATTGGGGATTTGGAAATTGAAGTGGAATACCAAGGAGATACCATACAAAAATTTGGACTGGACTTTGACGGTACCAACTTTCTTTTGGCCACCAAACATACAGATTGTTTGGCTAAGGACAACTGTGGGATTCCTGCAGAAAAACCGAGAGTAAAACTTTCCCAATTACAAGAGACCTCAGCAAATTGTTGTACTCCCAACTCCGGATGCTGTTAAATTTTTTGACCACACTATAAATTATATTCAATGACCACAGTAAAAACGAAGATATTTGACCAAATAGAGCAGGCTATCTCCAAACTAAACACTGACAAAATAAGTGAGGAGCGTAAAGAAATTTTAAAGCCACTTGCCGATTTTATTCAGTCCAAAACCGATACCCTAGAACCCATAAGAATTAATTTTATTTGTACCCATAACTCCAGGAGGAGTCACTTATCACAAGTCTGGGCGCAAACACTGGCCTTCTATTTTAACGTAAAGAATGTACAGTGCTATTCGGGCGGAACAGAATCCACAGCCCTATTTCCAATGGTGGCACAAACGCTAAAGAATACAGGATTTCAAATAGAAACCATTTCGGAAGGGAAAAATCCAATTTACAGCATTAAATATGCCGATAACGAACCTGCAGTAATAGGTTTTTCAAAGAAATTGGATGATGACTTTAATCCCAAATCGGAATTCGCCGCAGTCATGACCTGTTCACAGGCCGATGGGGGCTGTCCGTTTATAGCTGGTGCCGAAAAGCGTATCCCTATAACCTTTGAGGATCCAAAGGCATTTGACAATACTTCGCAACAGGCAGAAAAGTATCAGGAAAGAAGCCTTCAAATTGCAACCGAATTAATGTACGTATTTGCCCAAATAAAATCATAATTAATGGCCTCGAACAAAAAATTAAGTTTTCTGGATAGCTATCTTACCTTATGGATTTTTTTGGCAATGGCTTTGGGAGTGGGCATAGGTTATTTTGCACCTGGCTTTCCTAAAATAATCAATAGCTTTAGCAGTGGAGCTACCAATATCCCAATTGCCATAGGACTTATCCTAATGATGTATCCACCCTTGGCCAAGGTAGACTATTCCCTTTTGCCCAAGGTTTTTAAAAACACTAGGATTTTATCCATTTCCCTAGTCCTCAATTGGATTGTTGGACCAATACTAATGTTTGCACTAGCCATTACTTTTTTAAGGGATTATCCAGAGTATATGGTAGGACTTATACTTATTGGTTTGGCGCGTTGCATTGCCATGGTACTTGTTTGGAACGATCTGGCCGAAGGCAGTAGCGAATACGGAGCAGGACTAGTAGCCCTTAATAGTATATTTCAAGTATTTGCCTACAGTTTTTATGCCTGGATCTTTATTACCGTGCTTCCGCCCTATTTTGGATTTGAAGGGGCAATAGTAGATATTTCTATTGCAACTATAGCCGAAAGCGTAGCTATTTACTTAGGAATTCCGTTTGCCCTTGGTTTTTTAAGTAGATACATCCTGGTTAAACAGAAAGGTGAAGAATGGTACTCCAATACATTTATCCCTACCATATCCCCAATGACCCTGATTGCCCTATTGTTTACCATAGTGGTCATGTTTTCCTTAAAAGGTGAAATGATTGTAGAGATACCCATGGATGTACTTATCATAGCGGTTCCTTTACTCATCTATTTTACGCTGATGTTTATTATTGGCTTTTTCTTCACCAAAGCCATGGGTGCAGATTATGATAAAACGGCCTCGGTGGCCTTCACAGCGGCCGGGAACAATTTTGAATTGGCCATAGCCGTAGCCATAGCCGTATTTGGATTAAATTCGGGACAGGCAATCGCAGGAGTCATTGGTCCTTTGGTGGAAGTTCCCGCATTAATTTTATTGGTCCGTGTGGCCTTTGGGTTGCGAAAAAGGTATTATCCCAAAGTCACCACATAAAACATAGTAAATTTAGGGCCATAAAGAATTTCGTAGGCCGTAAAATAAAAGGGATAAAACCTCAGGGCAAGCCTGTCTGCTGACAAAGGCAGGCCCTGAACCCAATAATAGGAATCGACCCAAGGGTCGAGGTATCGAACCTAGATCCCGCCGAAAAAGGCGGGATTAGTTCAACTTGCAATTTTCAGTGCGTCTTACTGACTTCTCAAAATTGAGTTTCACTAATAAAACAGGTCTTAAGCCAATTTAGATTTGTTCAATTTAGTAGAGAAAGTCAATTCTTTAGTTATCTTGGAATTTTTGAACATGTATAAACGGGCAACAGAGTTTTCATTTTTTACTGCTACCTCTTGTTTGGAAGTAGCAGCAACAATACTCATGGTAACAGTTTCAACTTTAACTTCAGCAGTACCGTTCTGAGCTTGTGCGGCCATTCCGATAAAAAGAATAAAGATTAAAGTTAATATGGTTTTCATGACTTGCGTTTTGTTATATATATAACTTGGGCAAGTGTATTTTCCTAGGTTCTGTTTCGATAAAAAGCACTGTTTCTCGTTGAGCGGAAAAAATCCGGATAAAGTGCAAAATAATATCGATGAACGTACAGAGATCCAAAATCATTTTAACGATAAAAATTTGCATTTCAACGATGAGCGTAAGTATTTACTTACATTTCCAGCGCCTTTAATTTTAAGATCCCATAATCAAAAAGCAAGAAACCGTAGAATTAATTCGATTAATATTAAATGGATCCCAATAATATTCCTTGGTTCGTACTTTTGTAATATGAAAAAAGCCTTGGACCGTTTTTCACATCAATCAAAAGCCTATAAAGATTATCGGCCTACCTATCCAGAGGAACTATTTAAGTACATATACTCCTTTTGTAATGCCAGGAATACCTGTTGGGACTGTGGAACTGGAAACGGACAAGTGGCTATAGTGCTTTCAAAATCCTTTGCGCATGTATTTGCTAGCGATATTAGCAATCAACAAATACAGCATGCAGTCCATGGGGATAATATAGAGTATAGCGTACAAAGGGCAGAGCAAACATCTTTCGTCAGCGATAGTTTTGATTTGATCACTGTGGCACAAGCAGTACATTGGTTTGACCTGGAGGCCTTCAACCATGAAGTACAAAGGGTACTAAAACCCAATGGAATAATTGCCATTTGGGGATATGGCCTTTTGCGAATAAATTCTGAAATTGATCCGATCATACTTCATTTTTATAATAATATTATCGGGGCATATTGGGATAAGGAAAGGGATTACATCGATTTAAAATATAGCACTATTCCCTTCAATTTTAATGAAATACATATTAAGGACACCTTTAAAATAGAAACATCATGGACGCTATTGGAATTGGAAGGGTACTTTAATTCCTGGTCCAGTGTTCAAAATTTTATGAAAAAAAATAATGGCCAAAATCCTGTAGATCAGCTTATAAAGGACATTTCCTTGAAATGGAATACCCCTCGGCAAAAAATCACCTTCCCCATTTTCATGCGTTTAGGCAGAAATGCTAAGTAGAAAATCACCCTAAAACGATAAGAAATTGGTTAACTGGGAATCTATTCCCTAAGGTGAACCATAATTGCGTCATACTAAGCAGCAGCCAAAATACTACGTCTCCTCATCATCATAAAAATTCCTAAGGAAATAGATCCACAAACCAAAAAACCTACAAAAAGAGGAAGAATGGTATCCTGTATATAACTACCAACATAGGTAGCTATAGGAATAGCGATCATAGTAGATATAAATCCAGTGATGGCGGCCCCTATCCCGGCTATATGGCCTATGGGTTCCATGGCAATGGCCCTAAGGTTACCAAACAAAAAGCCTAGGGTAAAAAACTGCATGGCCAAAAAGGTGATCAATATCCACAAAGCAGGATTTTGGGAATTCCAGAACAAGCCCACATAAACCATGGAAACAGTACAAAATAGGGTCAAGGCAATCATAGCCAATCTTCTCATCCCCAATTTCACCACCATGGTACCGTTCAACAGAGTAGATAGGCCCACAGATATTGCCAATCCTGCAAAAACGTAGGGAAAATTATCGGCCAAGCCAAACTGCACTTCAAACACCTCTTGGGCCGAACTCAAATAGACCATAAAGGCTCCTGTAATGAGGCCAGAAACAATAGTAAAAGCCATAGTTTCCCGGTGACGGAGCAATTCCTTAAATCCGTCCACGAACACATGACTGGAAAATTCAATCTTATATTCCGGTTTTAAAGTTTCCGGTTGCCTTCTCCAAAACCAGACACCCACAATTATAGTCGCCACCAATTGCATATAAAAAATGGCTTCCCAACCATAATGATCCAAGAAAAATTTTCCCATAGCAGGAGCCACTATGGGTACCAAAATAAAAAATGCAGTAACGAAAGACATAATTTTGGCCATATAATCCCCCTTATAAGAATCCCTTATCATGGATATACTTATTGTTCTCGGGGCAGAAAGTCCTATACCTTGTAGTATTCGTCCCAATATCATCCACTCCAAATTGGGGGCCAAAACACAGATAACACTGGCTACACAAAATACAATAAAGCCAATATAAACAATAGGTTTCCTTCCAAAACTATCGGATAAAGGTCCAAAAACCAATTGTCCCACACCCAAGCCCAAAAATATCATTGTTATAAACTTTTGATTTTCTGTAGGGTCCAAGCTGTTGATATCTATCCCTATAGTGGACATTGCGGGTAAGAGTGCATCAATTGCCAGTGCCACAATAGACATTAGGGAAGCCATAATGGCTACAAATTCGAATTGTGGTCGCTGCTGACTTTTTTGCATCCGGCAAAATTAAACATATGGAATAAGATTAACCCATATATTACAGGAAATAACAAAACGATAACATTTTTAAAAAATTCCACAAAGCACTGTCTTATGGGCAATTACAAAACGTACACCCGAATCAACACAACCAGATTAGCCAAAAATTAATTACAGAAAAGCCCACGTAAATTATAATTCCCATACATTTGAAGGCATAAACACTAATTAATTATCATGAAAATCAATTTTATCATTGCTATAGTATTTTTATCAAGCTTATTTGGTTATGGACAAAAGCTAAAAGTAAAACAGGGAGATTTTAATTTTATCAAGGGTCAGAAGGAAATAAACGTAGAATTTGTTTATGACAATATGAAACTCTTGAAAAAGAATCTCTCAAATGATGAATACGTAAGGGAGCATTCCGCAGAATTGGAAGAAAAGACCCGAGGAAAAGGCACATCTTGGGAAAAAAGCTGGTACGCAAGTAGGGAACTGATCTATGCCCCAAAATTTTTGGAGTTAATGAACAGATACCTATATGAAGACCATAAAGTATTTTTTGCAGAGAATTTAACGGATGCCAAGTACACACTTATCGTGGAAACGATTTGGGTATATCCTGGCTGGGATGCGGGGGTCATGAAGCAGCCAGCAAAGGTGAGCACCTTATTAAAATTTGTAGAGACCAATAACAAGGAAAACATACTTTTGGAAGTCTCTAGTGAAAACGCACCAGGAGACCAGTGGGGAAGCTCTTTTAGCAATGAAGACAGATTAGGGGAAGGTTATGCCAAAACCGGAAAATCCTTCGCCAAGTTAATTTTAAAAAAAGGCTTCTAGACCAAGTATTCTTTTAATCGATTACAATACAAAAAGTGAATGATATATCATTCACTTTTTTGCGTTTCAAGATCAATTATATGTGCCACGGTCCTTATAAGTCTATTGTGCTTGGTTACAAATGGGTTGGTCTTATCCCATACATAGCCGGCCAATACAGAACAAATTTGTCTCTTTACCTCAGGGTTTTCCGGTTGATGGAAAAACAGGGTCTGCAAATTACCACTGTACCACTCCTTAACATAGGAAGAAAATACACTAACTCCTTCCCTAATATAATCAGAGTATTCCTTTTCCCAATCTACTGCCTGTCCATTAAGAACTTTGGTAATAAGTTTTGCCCCCAACAAGGCCGATTCCGTGGCAAAAGTAACCCCCGAAGAAAAAACAGGGTCCAAAAATTCGGCACTGTTGCCCGTTAGTACAAATCCCTTTCCAAATAGTTGCTTTACCGATTTGGAATAATTTTTTATCATCACCGGTTCAAATAAAAAATCAACCCCCTTAAAGCGTTCATAATAATAATCGGATAACCGCAATAACTGGCTCAATTTTTCGCTCTTACTCCCTTCAAAAGACTCTAAAAATTCTGTAGGACCTACATAACCAATACTTGTTCTTCCATTGGAAAATGGAATTACCCATAACCACACTTCGGTCTCTATAACATCAAAAGTAATCAGGGTGCCTTCCCTGCCCTCAGGTCGATTTACGTCCACTACATGTGTAAAAATGGAAGAATGATTTGGCAGTGCCGAAGGTTTGTCCAAATCCAGCAATCTGGGCAAAACTCTCCCATAACCACTGGAATCTATGATATATTTGGCATTAACCTGGTAAGGCACCCCATTTTCATCCTTTATGGTGGTCACGGACACCCCGTTTTCATCTATAACAACATCCACAACCTCATGTCCAAAGGAGACCTCCACTCCCTTCTTTACCAATTCGTCTACCAATACCTTGTCAAAATCCGCTCTCGGAACCTGCCAGGTCCAATCCCAACCTTCGGTGTGCTTCTTGCTAAAATCAAATTCACAGATTTTATCCCCTTTTATAAATCGGGCACCAAATTTCTTTTCAAAACCAAAGGCATCCAAACCGTTTAACAGACCTACTTCCTCAAAATGATCCATACATCTGGGCAAAAGACTTTCCCCTATAACAAACCTGGGAAAAATACTTTTTTCAACCACTTGAACTTTAATTCCTTGACTTTGCAAATAGGCTGCCGAGACGCAACCAGACGGCCCTGCGCCAATTACCAAGACTTCGACTAAACGTTGATTCATTATTTTTAAAATATTGATTGGTTAAATATCATACATTTGCAATCCAAAATAACTATTTTTATTAATTGTTATTCAATTTACTTTTTAAATATTGAATTTATATACATGTTGACTATTAAAGGAAAGTTAGGAATAGAGGATTTCTATCGTATAGTTTTTAAAGAAGAATCTATTCTAATAAATAAAGATGTTTTAGCAACCGTCGAAAATAGTTTTAATTTTTTAAGCCAATTTTCCCAAAACAAAATTATTTACGGGGTAAATACAGGTTTTGGCCCAATGGCCCAATATAAAATAAACGACTCAGACCGAATTCAATTACAATATAACCTTATAAGGAGCCACGCTTCCGGCACCGGCAATCTAATCCCTACACAATATGTTAAGGCCGCCATGTTGGCCAGATTGAACACTTTAAGCCTAGGACATTCAGGTGTACATATTTCGGTAATCGAATTAATGACTTCTCTCATCAATAAAAACATTACCCCTGTAATCTTTGAGCATGGTGGTGTTGGTGCCAGTGGGGATTTGGTACAATTGGCTCATATTGCCCTAGTACTTATTGGGGAAGGTGAAGTTTTTTACAAGGATGAGAGAAGGCCTACAGAAGAAGTTTTTAAAATTGAGAACCTAACACCTATCAACATTGCACTAAGAGAGGGCTTGGCACTAATTAACGGTACCTCGGTGATGACTGGAATAGGCCTAATCAACACCATCAATACCAGAAAGTTATTGGATTGGATGATATGCTGCTCTTCGGCTATCAATGAAATAGTACAGGCCTATGATGACCATTTGTCCCTAGAGTTAAATCAGTCCAAAAAACACAAGGGCCAACAGCAGATTGCCAAATTAATGAGAAATCATTTAGAAGATAGTACCCTTACCAGGAAAAGGGAACACCATTTGTACAATGGCAATAATGAAGTCTCTGTTTTCGAGGAAAAGGTTCAGGAATACTATTCCTTGAGATGTGTACCCCAAATTTTAGGCCCTGTTCTTGACACGTTGAACAATGTGGAAAAAATTCTTATTGAAGAAGTTAATTCAGCCAACGACAACCCTATTGTGGATGTTGAAAAAGAGCATGTTTACCACGGCGGGAATTTCCATGGCGATTATGTTTCCCTTGAAATGGACAAGCTAAAATTAGTTGTGACCAAAATGAGCATGCTCGCCGAAAGACAATTAAATTACCTATTAAACCCAAATCTAAATAATATACTTCCCCCATTTGTCAATCTTGGCAAACTTGGATTAAATTTTGGAATGCAAGGCGTACAGTTTACTGCTACCTCTACCACTGCGGAAAACCAAATGTTGTCCAATCCCATGTACGTACACAGTATCCCTAACAACAACGACAATCAGGATATTGTTAGTATGGGAACCAACGCAGCCAATATTACCAAAAAAGTAATCGAAAATACTTTCGAAGTACTTGCCATAGAAACGATAACTATTGTTCAGGCAATTGAATACTTGAAAGTACAGGATAAAATATCATCCAAAACAAGAAAAATGTATGATGATATTAGAAATTTGGTCCCCCCAATCTCCGACAAAGATGTTCCCATGTATCCCTTTGTAAACAAGGTTAAGAACTTTATTCTAAATTTTGAAGAAGAAACTTACGCATGTAAGGAGCTTAATTAAAAAATTGCTTTAGAAAAGTTATTTAAATAAAATAATCCATAATTTAATAGTGGCTTAGTTTAATCTTAAACATACACCGAGTTCCCCCTTGGAAATTACTGAATATGAACATTTTAATTTAAAAAAATCTCAGATGAAAACAAAGATTGGATTTTCAGTTGCACTTTTTTTAGTTTTTGGCAATTTTTATTCCCAGGAATATGCCTTGGTTAGGGAAAATGGCCTTTTTGGGTATATTAATACCTCAGGGGAATATGCGATAAAGCCCCAGTTCAAGAAAGCGGACAATTTTACGAACGAGCGTGCGGCAGCCTCAATGGGCGACAAATGGGGCTACATCAATACTGCTGGAGAATGGGCAATTCAACCGGAATACGAGCATGTAAAGGAATTTAATTCCGGGCTGGCACTGGTAAACAAAGGTGACCAATGGCATTATATCAATGTTTCCGGTGAAACCTTGGAAACACCTGTTTCGGATAAATATTATGATTTTGACAATGGGGTGGCCTTTTTTAAAAGAGGTGAAAAAATTGGTCTTTTGGGAACCGACGGAAAATTAATTGTGGAACCGGATTTTGACGAAATAAAACCCTTTATAGACGGCTATGCCAAAGCAAGAAAAGGTGAGCTTTGGGGAATGATCAACAAAACGGGAGAAATCTACATACCCATTGATAATCAAGAAGTTGGAGATTATAACGGTAAAGGTGTTTGGGTAAAAAAACAGGATACCTTTGGTATAGTATCCGATGGCAACTTTTATCCGGTAAAGAATGCCGATAAAATCTGGGAATTCACGGATAAATCCGATTTAACCTATGCCCGCAGCAATAAATTAATGGGTTTTATAAATAATAAAGGAGAGTGGGTCATAGCCCCTACCTACGAAAAGGCAAGGGATTTTAGTCAAGGATTGGCCCCGGTATTCATGAACAAAAATTGGGGATATATTAATGAGAAGGGAGAAAAGGTCATAGATTTCCAGTTTAAGGACGCCGAAGTATTCTCAGCAAACGGTCTTGCCCCTGTAAAAGAAAAGAAATGGGGATTTATAGATAAAACTGGAAAGTGGGCAATACAACCCGAATATGACATCACTGCAGGATTATCGTTTTCTATCTTTCAAAAGAATTTGGAAAAAGGTTTCATCAATGGGCTTGCCCGAGTAAAATATAACAAAGAATGGGGATTTCTAAATGCCAAAGGAGAAGTTTTGGGCAATAAATGGTACGAAAATGCGGAGATCTTCGACGACGTAAAAAATTAAATCACACTAACTAAATAAATGAGCGAAAAAAAGAAATTTGCACTGGTAACCGGAGGGTCAAGAGGAATCGGAAAAGCTATATGCCTACAGCTCGCACTGGATACCGAGTATAAGATTCTAATAAATTATAAAGAAAACGCATCCGCTGCACAGGAAACCTTAAACGAAATAGAGAAAAATGGCGGGAGCGCGGAGCTTATTCAATTTAATGTCGGCGACACCGAGGATGTACAGAACAAATTGGACCAATGGCATGAGTCCAACAAGGACGCTATTATAGAGGTAATTGTAAACAATGCTGGGATTACCAAAGACGGCCTTTTCATGTGGATGAAACCTGAGGATTGGAACAACGTCATAAACACCAGTTTAAACGGTTTTTTCAATGTAACCAATCATCTGATCCAAAAATTATTGGTGAATAAATATGGCAGGATCATAAATTTGGTCTCCGTATCCGGTCTTAAAGGAACACCGGGACAGGTTAATTATTCCGCGGCTAAAGGAGGCATAATAGCCGGCACAAAGGCATTGGCCCAGGAAATTGCAAAAAGGAACATCACTGTTAATGCAGTGGCCCCAGGTTTTATAAAGACAGATATGACCGGTGATCTAGATGAAAAAGAGCTTAAAAAAATGATTCCTATGAACCGCTTTGGGGAAGCAGGGGAGGTTGCCCATTTGGTTTCCTTTTTGGCATCCAAAAAGTCATCGTATATTACGGGCGAGGTCATAAATATTAACGGAGGAATATATTCTTAAAAATAACACTAGGAAAGATGAAGAGGGTCGTAATTACAGGTATGGGAATATACTCTTGTTTAGGAAAAAACTTGGACGAAGTCAAAGAATCACTTTACAAGGGAGCTTCAGGGATTGTTTATGACGAAAAACGGAAAGAATTTGGATATCGCTCCTGTTTAACGGGCATGGTAGAAGAACCCGACCTTAAAGACTTGCTCACTAGAAGGCAACGGCTAAGTTTAGGGGAGGAAGGTGCCTACGCATATGTAGCCACTTTGGAGGCCTTAAAAAATGCAGGCATATCCCAGGAATATTTAGACAACAATGAAGTTGGCGTACTATACGGAAATGATAGTACCGCAAAATCCGTGATAGAATCCATAGACAAACTAAGGGAAAAGAAAGATACTACCTTGGTTGGTTCAGGCGCTATTTTTAAGGCCATGAACTCGTCGGTAACCATGAATCTCTCCACCATTTTCAAATTAACGGGGATCAACTTCACCGTAAGTGCTGCATGTGCAAGTGGGTCGCATGCCATTGGCATTGCCTATCAATTAATTAAAAGTGGGCTTCAAGATTGCATAATATGTGGCGGAACCCAAGAAATTAATGAATTGGCCATGGGCAGTTTTGATGGCCTTGGTGTATTTTCGGTCAAGGATGTAACACCCGGGACTGCTTCACGCCCATTTGACAAAAGTAGGGACGGACTGGTACCTAGCGGCGGAGCAGCATCCCTTATAGTTGAAAGCTATGAATCCGCTAAAAAAAGGAATGCCGTTATTTTAGGAGAAATTATAGGCTACGGATTTTCATCCAATGGAGACCATATCTCCACTCCCAACGTAGATGGACCTACATTGGCCATGAAAAAAGCTATAGACCAAGCGCAAATACAGCCCAAGGAAATAGACTATGTTAATGCCCATGCTACTTCTACCCCTGTGGGGGATTCCAATGAGGCCAAGGCCATATTTGCTGTTTTTGGCGAAAATGGTCCCTTTGTTAGTTCTACAAAATCCATGACCGGCCATGAATGTTGGATGGCGGGTGCTAGTGAGATTGTTTATTCCATGCTGATGATGGAACATTCGTTTATTGCCCCTAATATAAATCTTGAAAATCCTGACGAAGATGCGGCCAAATTAAATCTGGTAAGAAAAACACTGGATAAAAAAATTGATGTATTTTTGTCGAATTCTTTTGGATTTGGAGGTACAAATTCAGCATTGCTAATAAAAAAAGTGAAAGATTAAAGATGAATAAAGAAGTAATTATTGATAAAATAAACAACTTTCTTATAGATGAATTTGAAGTTGATGCCGATGATATTTCTCCGATGGCCAATTTAAAGAAAACGCTTGAATTGGACAGTTTGGATTTTGTTGATTTAGTAGTGGCCATCGAATCTAACTTTAGTGTTAAATTGGTGGGGGAAGATTTCATTAATGTAATTACATTACAAGACTTTTATGATCTTATAGAGAAGAAATTAAACTAAAATTTTAGTCGCAAAAAATGTCAAATCAATGGAAAGGAAAGTCCAGAGGTTCAGTTTTAGGATATAAGATTTTTGTTTTTTTCATTAGAAGGCTTGGATTGGGATCGGCTTATTTTATTCTATTTTTTGTCGCCTTTTATTTTTGCTTTTTTGCCCCCGCAAGCACTAAGTCCAGCTATTATTATTTCCGTAAACGACTTAATTACAGCACCCTAAAAAGTATTATATCCATCTATAAAAGCTACTACGTATTTGGACAGACCATTTTGGACAAAGTAGCAATTTCTTCCGGTCTCAGAAATAGGTTCACCTATCATTTTGACGGAATAGAACATCTAAACGAAACCTTGGCCAATAATAAAGGAGGGATTTTGATCAGTGCCCATTTGGGCAACTTTGAAATAGCTGAGTTCTTCTTGGACGAATTGGAAGGGAATGCCACTATTAATCTACTTACCACGGATGCGGAGCATAAGGCCATAAAGGAATACCTTGATAGGTATATTAGGAAATCCTCAACCAAATTTATTATCCTACAGGAAGATCTTTCCCATATCTTTGAAATGAATGCGGCATTGGCAAAAAATGAGATAATTTGCATGACCGGAGATAGATATGCAACAACGGCCAAGTTGATGACCGCACCAATTTTAGGTGAAAATGCACAATTTCCTTCCGGTCCTTTTTTGATGGGATCCAGATTAAACGTACCGGTTCTGTTTGTATATGTAATGAAGGAAACAAATAAACATTATCACCTTTACGCCAGAAAAGCAGATTTTAAGAAAAGGGATGCCGAAGGATTATTGGCTAATTATATTGACAGTATGGAATGGATAATAGAACAATATCCTTTACAGTGGTTCAACTATTTTGATTTTTGGGGTTCAAAAAATTAAGTTCGGTTAGGATAACACTAAGTTTTGGTTACATTTTCCAAATCTGGCACCGATCTGAAAATTAAAATTAAATTTGAACCGTATTAAAAGTCACAGAAAAGACCATTTTGATATTGATAAAATGGCAAACTTGGTGGTATTATAAAGAAGATTAATAGCTTACCCATGAAAGAAGTTCTTATAATTTATTACTCCCAATCCGGGCAGTTATTGGATATTGTTCAAAATTTAGCAACTTCCATAGAAGGGGAGAATGTGAACATCACCTATTATAGGATAAGTCCCAAAAATGATTACAAATTTCCATGGAAACAGGATGATTTTTATGATGCGTTTCCTGAATCCTTCCTACAGATACCATGTGAGCTAAAGGCACCAAAGGCCCATATCCTTGAAAAGAAATACGATCTCATAATTCTAGGTTATCAGGTCTGGTATTTAACCCCCTCCATACCCATTAATTCTTTCCTAAAATCTGATGTTGCCAAAAAATTACTGGATCAAACACCCGTGGTTACGGTAATTGCCTGTAGAAATATGTGGTTAATGGCACAGGAAAAAATGAAACGCCTTCTAGTTTCCTGTAATGCCCGTTTAGTGGGCAATATAGCTTTGGTAGACCGTCACATAAATCACATAAGCGTAATAACCATAGTGCATTGGATGCTAGGCGGAAAAAAAACCAAATACCTCGGTATTTTTCCAAAACCGGGGGTTTCCGACGAGGATATAAAAGCTTCGGAAAAATTTGGAACGCCTATCCGGAATGCCCTATTAAACAATGATTACGACAATCTACAGGATGAGTTATTAAAATTGGATGCCGTTAAAGTAAAACCCTTACTTATACAGACAGACATTAGAGGTAATGTTTTGTTTACGAAATGGGCCAACCTTATAATAAAGAAAGGACCTACAGGTAATCCGAAACGAAAAAAATTACTGGTTTTGTTCAAATATTATTTGTTATTTGCAATTTGGGCTATAGCTCCAATAGTTTTTATTGTATTTTTGGCGACTTACATACCCCGGTACAATAAAATTAAAAGGGATAAAGCATACTATTCATCCGTTAGATTAAAGAACAGTTAATGAAAGACGTTTATATTACCAGGATTGCCAAGTTCTTACCTAATGAACCCATTGACAATGAACAAATGGAAGAAAAATTGGGCATTATCAATGGTAAGAATTCTAAGGCTAGACGTATAGTCCTTCGGAACAATCAAATTAAGACGAGATATTACGCCATAGATGCTAATGGAAACATTACCCATAACAACGCCCAACTAACCAAGGAGGCCATAGAGCTTTTATGTGATGATTCTTTTACGACCAAGGATATAGAACTTCTTTCCTGTGGCACCAGTAGTCCGGACCAAATATTGCCCTCACACGCTTCTATGGTTCACGGCTTTCTAAAAAACGGAAATTTAGAGGTTAATTCCCCATCAGGGGCCTGCTGTTCAGGAATGAATGCCTTAAAATATGGTTTTTTGGCCATAAAGGCAGGACAAGTTAATAATGCGGTATGTACGGGTTCGGAAAGAACCTCGACCTGGATGAAGTCCGATATTTTTGAAAATGAGGTAGAACACCTTAAGGAGCTGGAAGAAAATCCTATATTGGCCTTTAACAAAGAATTTTTACGCTGGATGCTTTCCGATGGCTCAGGAGCTGTTTTACTGGAAAGCGAACCCAAAGGCACTGCTTTGAAAATTGAATGGATGGAAGGATATTCCTATGCCTTTGAAATGGAAACGTGTATGTATGCCGGTGCAGATAAATTGGAAAATGGCCATTTAAAACCATGGAGCGAATATCCGGCCGAAGACTGGGCCAACAAATCACTTTTTGCCATGAAACAAGATGTTAAACTCTTAGGAGAAAACATATTGGGCAAAGGAGTGGACAGTCTAAAAATGGCTATGGAAAAGCACCATATCACCACCGATGATTTTGACTATTATTTACCGCATATTTCTTCCTATTATTTTAAGGAAAATTTATACGAGGAATTAAAACAACAGGGAGTGGAAATACCTTGGGAGAAATGGTTTATGAATTTGAGCAAGGTGGGCAACGTAGGTGCTGCTTCAATTTTTGTTATGCTTGAAGAATTGGTAAGTTCAGGAGAATTAAAAAAGGGAGATAAAATATTGTTGCACGTACCGGAAAGTGCTAGGTTTTCGTACTCCTATGCATACCTAACGGTCTGTTAAATGAATTTATTAAAGCAAACAATAGACGACAAAGGGCTTATAGAAGATCTGATTCCCCAAAAGGCGCCTTTTGTAATGGTAGACAAGCTGATTCACTTTTCCGAAGAAAAGGTGATTACCGGTTTTACCCCACCGACGACCAACCTGTTTGTTTACAATAATAAATTTATGGCTGCCGGACTAATTGAACATATGGCACAATCTGTGGCTCTTCACACGGGGTACCAATATTTCTTAAAAAATGAGCCTGCCCCTACGGGTTATATTGGGGCCATTAAATTGGCCGAAATAGTGGAGTTGCCTACCGAAGGTCAAGAACTAATAACAACCGTAACAATTCTACATGAGATCTTGGGTGTTACCCTGGTTAAGATTCAAGTAACCTGCAATGACAGAATTGTGGCAAATAGCGAAATGAAAACCGTATTGGCAAACTAACTAATTGAATACAGCGCGTTCACATATAAACATACACAAGTTTTTGCCCCATAGAGCGCCAATGCTCATGGTTACAAAAATAATTGATCTTAACAAGGAAACGGTGACTACCGAATTTAAAGTAACCGAAGATTGTATCTTTGTAAAGGACAATAAATTTACCGAATCAGGGATTATAGAAAATGCCGCCCAATCCTGTTCCGCAATTGTTGGGCAAGATTTCTTTGCGGCAGATGATCTTGAGGGGGAAGGCAATAGTGTAATTGGTTTTATTAGCGGTATTAAAAGAGCAAACATTTTTTTATTGCCCAGAACAGGAGACACCTTAACTACCAAGGCCAAACTCCTATCCAATTACAGTTCGGGAAATTTTAGCATATGTACTATGGAATGCAAAATATATACAGCGAAGGAATTAGTGGCAGATTGCATATTAAATTTTCTGATACAGGAAGTTTAGTTACCTCTGCGGATCGAATATGAAATTGTATTAATAACTTTATGGGCCAACAACCTTGGCCTGTAAATTATAATGACCTTAGGCATGAAAAAGAATGAAGTACCACAGGACAAAAGCAATCTTGAGTCGGCCAATTTCAAAGAACTTTGTTATGCCGTTGACGAAAACGGGGAATACACAACAGAATTAAGTACCGGATGGAGCCCCAAGACCATTGCCCTGAACAATGCTATAGAGGCTTTAAACGAGCGTATTTCAGCTTCAAAACAAAGGGTAAAGGACCACAAGGTGAGCCCCTTGGAATACTATATGGAACTCCACAAAATGGATCTCCCCATCCTTGCGAGCTACGTGGGGATATGGAAGTGGAGGGTTAAAAGACATTTTAGACCTGCCGTATTTAAAAACCTAAATAACAAAATATTACAAAAATATGCAGACGTCTTCGATATTACTATCGAAGAGCTACAGCGTACCGATCTCTAAACTATGGAAATAGATTTTAAACATAAGCAAGCTGCACACTGCGAGAACGGTGTAGTAGCCAACTTAATGACTTACAATGGGTTTACGGTAAGTGAGCCTATGGTTTTTGGAATAGGCTCTGGGCTCTTGTTTACCTATATCCCTTTTTTAAAAGTTAATCATGCACCTGTAGTATCCTATAGGGCAATGCCAGGTATTATCTTTACCCGATTCGCCAAACGGGTCGGAATTAAAATAAAGCGTGAAAAATTTCGAAATACCCAAACCGCCAAGGCCAGATTGGACGAAAACCTGCAAAAAAATAATCCGGTAGGTCTTCAGGTAGGTGTTTACAACCTACCCTACTTTCCCGATGAATATCGCTTCCATTTCAACGCCCACAATATGGTGGTCTATGGTAAAAAAGATGGTATTTATTTAATAAGTGACCCCGTAATGGAAACCGTTACCTCGCTTACCGAAAAAGAACTGGAAAAAGTAAGATTTGCCAAAGGTGCCTTTGCCCCTAAAGGACATATTTATTATCCTACCTCTTTCCCGGAACAGTTACAGCTAGAAAAAGCCATTATAAAAGGTATAAAGCACACCTGTAGGGATATGTTGGCGCCCGTCCCGGTCGTTGGGGTAAAGGGAATACGAAAAATTGCCAAACTTATTCGTAAATGGCCAAAGACCAAAGGCATTAAAATTGCCAATCATTATTTAGGGCAAATTGTACGTATGCAAGAAGAAATAGGTACCGGAGGCGGTGGTTTCCGATATATTTATGCCGCATTTTTACAAGAAGCGGGAAAATTATTGACCAACAGTCAGCTTTTGGAGCTTTCCAATGAAATGACCTTGATCGGTGACCAATGGCGCGATTTTGCAGTGGAGGCATCACGCATATATAAAAACAGAAGCAATACCGTTGCCGTTGATCAATATGATCATGTGGCCACCCTTCTAGAAGATATAGCCAATAAAGAGGAAGTTTTTTTTAAAAAACTGAAAAAGGCAATATAAGGTAGCCCATGATCCAAATATCCCATCTCTCCAAAAAATATAAAAATAACGCGGAATATTCGGTGGTGGACCTCGATCTAAAAATAGATGATGGGGAAATTTTTGGGCTTTTAGGGCCTAATGGGGCAGGTAAAACAACACTGATCTCTATGCTAAGTTCCTTGATAAAACCTACCTCTGGCAGCTTTTCCATCAACGGACTAACCTTTCAAAAGAATGCCAACCAACTAAAACAATTAATTGGTATAGTACCACAGGAATATGCCCTTTACCCTACCCTGACCGCTTATGAAAATTTATATTACCTGGGCAGCATGTATGGCCTAAAAGGGAAGCGATTAAGGGAAAAAATCTATTTTCATTTGGAAGTTTTAGGGTTGGAAAAGTTTTCCAACAAAAAATTGGACACTTTTTCTGGGGGTATGAAAAGGCGTGTCAACTTAATTGCCAGTATCCTGCACGACCCCAAAGTTTTGTTCTTGGACGAACCCACGGTTGGTGTGGACGTACAATCCAAAAATGTAATTATTGAAAATTTAAAAAAATTAAACACCCAAGGAACCACTATTATTTATACCTCCCATCATTTGAACGAGGCAGAACAGTTTTGTACAAAAGTGGCTATTATTGATCATGGCCGGATCATTATTGAAGGAGCCCCTAAAAATCTAATTTCCCAATATCCGGAATCGCACAATCTAGAAGACGTCTTCTTAACCTTGACCGGAAAAGCACTTAGAGATCATGCATAAACTTTGGGCCTCCACATATAAGGAATTACTACTGCTCTCCCGGGATATAGGGGGATTGGCCATCTTATTTGTAATGCCTTTGGTATTGGTGGTCACCATTACCTTAATTCAGGATAGTACCTTTAGGTCTATCAATGATAACAAAATTCCCATCCTATGGGTGGACTATGACAAGGGCGAGGTTTCCAAAAATATATACGATGGACTTGCGGATTCGAAATCCTTTAATATTATTGGGAAAGAATCGGACAGCGAAGCCAAAGAACTGGTTTTCAAAGGCGAGTATCAATTGGCTATAGTAATCCCTGCCAATCTTAGTTCGGAACTGGAAAAAAAAGTGAATCTAAATGTAGAAGGTTTGCTATCCAAATTTGGTTTGGAAGAAGAAACGCCGCAATCTGAAAAAGCGGATTTGGAGAAAAAAGAGGTCATACTTTATTTTGACCCTGCAACACAGATGGCCTTCAAAAACTCCATAAAGAATGGAATAGACAAGATGATCTTTAAAATAGAGACCCAAACTATTTACAAGGCCTTCCAATCGCAAATAACAGATGATGAAACCGAAGCGATATTTGATACCGAAAGTTTTATAACCTTTAAAGAAATTACCCCAAGTATTGGTGAAAATGAAATAATTCCCAATTCGGTGCAGCACAACGTGCCGGCATGGACCTTGTTCGCCATTTTTTTTATCATTGTTCCCTTGTCTATCAATATGGTCAAGGAAAAAAGCCAGGGAACTTTTGTCCGTCTAAGAACAAACCCTGTTTCCTACCTAACGGTATTGGGAGGAAAAACTATGATATACCTTGCCGTATGTCTCATACAATTTGGGCTAATGTTAGGAATAGGTGTTTATCTATTCCCAAGCTTAGGCCTTCCCAGCCTTGCCGTGACAGGAAAAATACCCCTATTGTTCCTCGTAGCCTTATTTGCAGGGCTTGCAGCCATTGGCCTTGGATTGCTTTTGGGAACCGTGGCAAGGACACAGGAACAATCGGCTCCCTTCGGCGCTACTTTTGTGGTTATATTGGCGGCATTGGGCGGTGTTTGGGTACCTGTCTTTATAATGCCCAAATTTATGCAGACTCTATCAAATTTATCACCCATGAATTGGGGCTTAAATGCCTTTTATGATGTTTTTTTAAGAGATACCGGCATTTTGGATCTTATACCTGAACTAACATTATTATTTTTATTTTTTGTAATAACCACCGCAATTTCTATTGTGTATAATGAAAGAAAAAATGCCGTCTAAGAACAAAACAGAGATTAGCTTTACCAGTGAAATTAGGGTTCGCTTTGCAGAAACAGACCCTTTGGGCATTGTGTGGCACGGAAATTATATCCAATATTTTGAGGATGGCAGGGAAGCCTTTGGTAGACACCATCGGATTGCCTATCTGGATCACAAAGCGGCCGGCTACACCACCCCGATCGTTAAATCTAGCTGTGAACATAAACTTCCATTGCGCTATGGAGATGTTGCCACTATTAAAACAATTTTTGTAGATTCACCAGCGGCCAAAATGGTATTTAAATACGAAATTTATGATCCGCAAAACAATTTGGTATGCACTGGGGAAACCATACAGGTTTTTGTAGAAGACGAAGGAGGTTTATCCTTGACCATGCCGGCATTTTTCTCGGAATGGAAACAAAAAGTTGGATTATTGAATGAATAAGACCTATCTCTCATATAACAATATTGTATCTTCCTTAGGCTTTGATAGTCCTACGGTGGTGCAAAATATTCATGAGGGCTTATCGGGGATAACATTAATTGAAGACGAAAACCTATTCCCCAACCCGTTTTACGCCTCGGTTATAGATTCCGATGATCTAGGAAAGGCCTTTGAGAAATTACGGCCAAATGGCGACTATACCCGCTTGGAGCAAATGATGATCCTATCCCTGGACAAAATCATTAAAGCGTCAGGAGTAGAATTAACGGATAGGGTCGGTTTAATTCTGTCTACAACCAAAGGAAATGTTGACACCTTGGACCCCAAAAATCCTATGCCTACAGAGAGAGCCTATTTGGGTACTTTAGGCCATATTATCAAAAATTATTTTGGATTTACCACAGAACCTATTGTGCTTTCCAATGCCTGTGTTTCCGGTATATTGGCCATTTCAATAGCTAAAAGATTCATTTCCCAAGGGACGTTCGATCAAATGTTTATAGTTGGAGGCGATATCGTTTCCAATTTTATTCTTTCAGGCTTCAATTCCTTCCAGGCCATGAGTCCCCTGCCCTGCAAACCCTATTGCAAGCAAAGATCGGGCATTAATTTAGGGGAGGTGGCCGCCAGTGTATTGGTAAACAAGGACGACAACAATTTAGCCCCTGAGGCCGTGGAGGTATTGGGCGAGGCTTCCTGTAACGACGCCAATCATATTTCCGGCCCATCAAGAACAGGGGAAGGCCTATATCGCAGTATTCTTTCGGCCTTTAAAGAGGCCAATGTAGGCCCTCAAGATATAGATTATATTTCCGCGCATGGTACTGCAACCATTTTCAATGATGAAATGGAGGCTATAGCCCTGAACAGATTAGGTCTGGACGCTGTTCCCTTAAACAGCCTCAAAGGTTATTTTGGACATACCTTAGGGGCATCGGGCCTTTTGGAAACTATTGTTGGCATGCATTCCCTTTACCACAATACCTTATATTCCTCCAAAGGGTTTACCGAGCTGGGAGTATCACAACCCCTCAATATAATTACCGCAACTACCGTCAAGAATTTAAATTACTTCTTGAAGACTGCCTCCGGTTTTGGAGGTTGTAATACAGCTGCCGTTTTTAAAAAGGTTCAATTATGAAGGCCCAACATCTCAAAATAAAGGAATATTGTAGAATATCCAACAATAGGGTACTGTTGAATGATCAGCTGCTTTATGATGACCCAGGGCACGATTTCACCACTTTTATAAAATTGGCCTATAAAAAGATGGATACCAATTATCCCAAGTTTTTTAAAATGGACGACCTCAGTAAACTTGGGTTTTTAGCCTCCGATATTTTACTTAAACCAACAATCCAAGATTCGGAAATGCCCAATAATATTGCTTTGGTATTTTCCAATAGTGCTTCGAGCCTACCAACGGACAGAAAGCACCAAGAGTCCATTGCGGACAAAGAGAACTATTTTCCGAGTCCTGCTGTTTTCGTTTATACCTTGCCCAATATTTGCCTTGGAGAGATAAGTATTAAGCATAGGCTATATTCTGAAAATAGTTTTTTTATCTTTAACCACTTTAATGCAGAATATCTACACGACTACGCAAGCAGTTTAATTGAATCTGAAAAAGCGGACGAGGTGTTGTGTGGGTGGATAAACTGTGACGTAGAGGACTATGAAGCGTTTTTATACCTAGTTTCTACCGAAGGAAACATTGCACACAACAAAGAAGAAATAATAAAATTGTACACAACCAAATGAGCGATTTAAAACAAGAACTAAAGGAAAAAATTATTACTCAATTAAACTTGGAGGATATTGCAATTGAAGAAATTGCAGATAACGATCCCTTGTTTGGAGATGGTCTTGGACTGGACTCTATTGACGCCTTGGAACTCATAGTAATGTTGGACAAGGATTATGGAATTAAGCTCACCGACCCCAAAGAGGGAAAAAAAATATTTGAATCCATTGAAGTAATGGCAAACTACATTGCTGAGCATCGCACAAAGTAATTCCGTTACACTTAACACCAGAAAACCAAGGTATTTATTTACCTAATGAAGAAATTGGTCACATCCAAGGAAATCTATCCTTCAAAATAAAAAATTCATGTCCACAGGAGTAGCTATAACGGGAATGGGTATAATTTCGGCTATTGGAAACAATGTGGCCGAGAATTACAGTTCACTTTTGGAGGGTAGAACAGGAATTTCCCATATTTCCAAAATAGATACCGTGCACAAAGGCAGTATTATGGTTGGTGAAATTGAATTCACCAACGGGGAATTGGAAGCAAAATTGGGTTTGAGTGCCGACAATAATTACTCCAGAACTGCCTTATTGGGAGCCATTGCGGCCAAAGAAGCCATTGCCAATGCCAAAATAACCAATATAAAAGCCTACAGGACCGGACTTATTTCTTCCACCAGTGTAGGAGGAATGGATATGACCGAAAAATTTTATTACGATTACTTGGAAAGTGAGGATAATAGAAGGTACATTGAAGGCCATCATGCCGGGGACTCAACAGAAAAAATAGCGGAACAATTGGGCATTGACCAAAGCTTGGTCACGACCATCAGTACAGCCTGTTCTTCTGCCGCAAATGCAATAATGTTCGGGGCAAGATTAATTAAAACAGGAAAATTGGATAGGGTAATTGTGGGTGGTGCCGACTGTTTATCCAAATTTACCATTAATGGTTTTAAAACCTTAATGATCCTGTCCGATTCCTACAATACACCTTTTGACGAAAATAGGAAAGGACTTAATTTAGGGGAGGCTGCTGCTTATTTAGTATTGGAGTCAGATTCCTTGGTAAAAAAGGAAAAGAAAAAAGTGCTGGGATATGTGGTCGGATACGGCAATGCCAACGATGCATATCACCAAACCGCCTCCTCCGAAAATGGTGACGGTGCCACTTTGGCCATGGAAAAAGCACTTGCCGTTGCAGGATTGGAGCCAAAGGACATAGATTACATCAATGCCCATGGAACCGCCACCGGCAATAACGATTTATCCGAAGGAAGGGCCATTATCCGTGTTTTTGGAGAAGATGTGCCAGAATTCAGTTCAACAAAAGCCTATACAGGACATACCTTGGCAGCAGCAGGTGCAATAGAAGCGGTGTATGCAATTCTAGCGCTTCAAAACAACATTATCTACCCCAATTTGAATTTTAAAACTCCAATGAAAGAGTTTTCCCTTATCCCACAGACCACCTTAAAAGACAAAGCATTAAACACCGTTCTTTCCAATTCACTGGGGTTTGGAGGAAATTGTTCCACACTAATATTTTCAAAATTGCCTTAAGTAGGATTTGTTATATTTACATTTGGACCCTTTGATCTTTTTAGATATTATATTAGAAATCGGCATTCCCAACAACTAATGGAAAAAGTATATATTAACAGTATCGGTTCCATATCTGCCCAAAAAACATTTGACAACAATGATTTTTTGGAGGAAATAACTACCTATGAAGACAATGTAATACCAGTAATTGAACCCAACTATAAGGACTTTATTCCCCCTGCAGCCGCTAGAAGAATGGCTAAGGGTATAAAAATGGGGGTCGTTGCTTCTAAAATAGCCTTGGAGGAAGCAAATCTTACAGATGTAGATACCATTATAACCGGAACAGGAATGGGATGTGTTAGGGATTCCGAAAAATTTGTAACCGCTATTTTGGACAACAATGAGCAGTTCCTTACCCCTACCTCGTTTATACAATCTACCCACAATACGGTTGCGGGCCAGATAGCTCTGGGAATTGGATGCAAGGGATATAATTTTACCTATGTACATAGCAGTGTTTCCTTTGAATCGGCCCTTGTGGATGCCATAATGCAATTAGAGCTAAAGGAAGCGGAAAATATACTCGTTGGTGGAGTTGATGAATCTGGGGAACACACCAATGCCATACATAAATTAATACAACATATAAAACCGGAAAAAATAAATTCCAACAAGCTGCTTCAATCCAAAACTGGGGGAGCCGTATTTGGGGAAGGTGCCAATTTCTTTGTGTTGTCCAACAAAAAAGAAGATTCCAGCTATGCCCAGTTAATGGGTGTAAAAACCTTTAATACGCTGCCTAAATCCGATCTAGTGGCCAATGTTGAGCTATTTTTAAAGGAAAATAGTCTGTCTATGGCCGATATTGATGTGCTGATCAGTGGAAATAATGGAGACTTTGACTACGACAACTATTATTCGGAACTTACCAATGGCTCTTTTAAAAACACCCAGCAAGTGGTTTACAAACATCTGAGTGGCGAGTACAATACAGCTTCGGCGTTTGGATTTTGGTTGGGAGCCAAAATTCTTAAGACCCAGCAGATACCCAGTGCAGTTGCACTAAACACAATTAAAACCAACGGATTAGAACTTGTTTTACTGTACAATCAGTATAGAGGTAAAAACCATAGTTTCACCCTACTTCGCCGATGTTGAGGTATCCTATTATAAATAGCCTTTTTGGCGTAGCTATCGCCACCCTTCTTATATTGGATGTTTTTTGGGAAATTAGCTGGTGGACCTATATCCTGCTTGCTGTTGTATGGGCCACTTTTACCATCATAGGCTCCTTCCACATCCGCTGGAACTATCACCTCCCTGCCCTGCATTTCAACAGAAAAATTCCCGACAATTTGGTTGCCATTACCTTTGATGATGGTCCCCACCCAAACTTTACTCCAAAAGTTTTGGATCTACTTCAAAAATATAATGCCAAAGCATCTTTTTTTTGTGTGGGACATCAGGTTAATCAATTTGGTGGAATTGCACAGAAAATAGTAGACAACGGGCATACAATTGGGAACCATACTTACAGCCACTCCAACAAATTTGGATTCTTTGGAACCCAAAAAGTAATATTGGAACTCCAAAAAACAAGTACCATTATAAAAGAAGTAACAGGTCTTGACCCCAAATTATACAGACCCGCCTTTGGAGTAACAAATCCCAGTATAAGCAGGGCGGTTAAAAAATTGAAACTTAAAACGGTCGGCTGGAACATTCGATCTTTGGACACTACCAAAAGATCAAAAAAAGTAATCCTTGAACGCATCACCAGTAAATTAAAAAAAGGCGACATTATACTACTCCATGACAGTAGTGAAAAAACAGTTGAAGTATTGGAACAGTTATTGCTATTTTTACAGCAGAACAAAATGCAGTCTGTCACTGTAGACCAATTGCTAGATATTAAAGCCTATGCGTAACCTATTATTTTTAGTTGTTCTCATTGCCCATACTTCCCTATTGTTGGCTCAGGAAAGTAAGATGAACAATACCGAAATTGCGGAGTTCAAGGCCAAGATCAACGAGACATCCAAGGCAACGACCACTATCCAAAGTAATTTCACGCAATATAAGCATCTGGACTTTTTATCCAATGATATTACTACTCAGGGTAAAATGGCCTTTAAAGTTCCCAATATGGTAAAATGGGAGTATACAGAACCCTTCAAATACAGTATCATTTTCAAGGACGACAAATTAATAATTAACGATTCCGGAACTAAAAGCAATATGGATCTGGGAAATAGTGCCTTGTTTAAAAAGATAAATCAGTTAATCGTAAATAGTGTAAAGGGGAACTTGTTCCAAGATTCGGATTTCACTATGAGCTATTTTAAAAGCTCAAAATATTATAAGGTTATCTTTATCCCCAAGGATGAGAAAATAAAAAGTTACATAGCCTCTTTTATATTGTTTTTCGATAAGCAGCAGGCCGATGTTATGGAGGTTAAAATGGTGGAACCCACTAATGATTATACAAGAATTGTCTTTTCTGACCGACTGATCAACAAACCATTGGACAATGAAGTATTTACTAATTAGCTTATCCCTCTTGTTGTTTGCCTGTGCTTCCTTTCCAAAAAAGAATAATCTAGAAAGAATAAACAGCGATACACCAGCTGTAATCAATCCTTACTTTTCGGACCTTTCAATGGATTATATCTACAAGGCCAAAATTAATTTCGCCGAGAAATCCTTTGGCGGAATATTTGTTATAAAAAAATTGGGGCCGGAGCACCATAGAGTGGTGTTCACCACTGAAATGGGAAATAAACTATTTGATTTTTCGTTTATCAAAGACGAATTTCGAATTAATTTTATTCTCAGTGAAATGGATAAAAAGATTCTAATAAACCTGCTCAGGAGGGATTTCACTGTTTTGATCAATGAAAATCCCATCATTTTACAGCAATTCCAGACATTGGGGGATAGCATATTCTTTGAAACCAGGATAAAGAATAACACTTACTTTTACCTCAGGGTAGATGAACGACTACATAAAATTTTGGAGACAAAAGGAAGCAAAGAAAAATCGGACTATATTTTTACAGAAATAGAAAACGATCATGCAGGGAAAATTAAAATACGGCACAAAAACATTAAGTTAACCATTGATTTAAAAGCCATTTAAAAATGAAAAAAATACTGTTTACCAGCCTTTTTATCACCATTTCCTATGTCTTGGTTGCCCAAAGCAAGTCGCAACTAGGGATAAGACTGGGCGTAAACAATGCCAAGATCCTGAATTCCGAACTGGATAACAAAACTGGATTGTATACGGGATTATTTTTAGCAGTGCGTTTTTCGGATAGCTATACTATGCAACCGGAAATAGTATATTCCAACCAGGGAGGCAATGCCAGCTTTAGAAATGGGGAAGACCTAAATATCAATTATGTATCCATTGCTCTTGCAAATAAATTTTTTGTCAGTAAAAATCAGGGTTTCCACTTTATTTTGGGCCCCAGCCTAGATGTTAATTTCGATGATAATTTTATAAACTTAATCAACGATAACGGCGAAAATCTAGAAATCACTCCCATTGATCTGGCCGTGTTTGGCGGAATTGGATATGAGTTTGATTTTGGTTTGGCATTGGAATTGAGATTTAAACAAGGGTTGATAGATCTAGATTTTAATGACTCCGGAGAATATGGGGGCAATTCTGAGGAAAATCAATTGAACAGGGTATTCCAAATAGGACTAGCCTATAAATTTAATATGTGACCATAATGTTAATAGAAGGATTATATACTACAGAGACTTTTGATAAGAACGAAGAAGGCATATCGGCCCAAATCAAGTTGAATCCCAATCATGAAATTTTTAAGGGCCATTTCCCAGGAAAGCCTATTATGCCCGGGGTATGTATGATTCAAATCATAAAGGAATTGACCGAAAGGAGTCTCGGCCAGGATTTATTCCTATCCGTCGCCAGTAATGTGAAATTTATGGCCATTATAAATCCCGAAACCGATCCGATACTTTTAATAGACATCAATCTTTCTGAAATGGACGGTCTGTTCAAGGTAAAAAGTACAACCATCTTTGGGGAAACAGTGGCCCTAAAACTAAATGCAACCTTCAAAAGTGCGGCCTAAATGAAACTTATCTGTTTTCTCCTGTTCTCCATTTCCATTTCTCCTTTCACACCAGATCTGGACCAGATCCGAAAGGATTTTAAATTGGCTACCAACGATCGTGAATTGGCACTTGCCCTAAGGGATAAACTGGAAACTGTTTCTGAGGAGGACAACACAATATTGGTAGCTTACAAGGGTGCAGTTTCTGCTTTAACCGCAAAATATACCAAGGATAATACGGAAAGAAAAGAGCTTTTTAAAAACGGGGTTCTGCTTTTGGAATTTGCGGTATCCCAAAAACCGGAAAACATAGAAATTAGGTGCCTCAGATTGAGCATACAGGAAAATTCTCCCAAATTTTTGAAATACAGATCCAATATTGAGGAGGACAAAACTTTTATTCTAAACCACTACGAAAAGACCAAATCTAAAGCGGTCAAGGAATTTGTAAAATCGTATATATTACAATCCACAGGATTTAATACTGAAGAAAAGCAACGGTTTTAACTTCAGTAATTCCTATTTTTGCGAACCATATCTTGTATTTTTCTACAAGATGGAACAACCAAATTAAGTTACAACTGTGTCACAGCTTACTACATCCACAACTAAAGCTATGGATCAGCTTAAATGCTGTGTGATCATACCTACCTACAACAATCACAAAACCCTAAAAAAAGTCATTGAAGGGGTGCTGGTATACACCCAAGATGTTATTGTCGTAAATGATGGGTCTACCGATACCACTTCCCATATTTTGAACCAATTCGCCAATATCCTTACTATTTCCCTCCCACAAAACATAGGCAAGGGTTATGCCTTGAGGAAAGGTTTTGAATTGGCCTTGGAACAGGGTTTCCACTTTGCCATTACCATTGATTCTGATGGCCAACACTTTCCAGATGATATACCCGTACTTATCAACAGCCTGAGCAAGGAAAAGTCGAAAGACGTACTTTATATAGGGGCAAGGAATATGGGACAAAAAGATGTACCCAAAAAAAGTAGCTTTGGCAACAAATTTTCCAATTTTTGGTTTTGGGTCGAGACCGGGATCAAACTACAGGACACCCAATCCGGATATAGGCTATATCCTATATTGGCCTTAAAGGATATTACATTCTTTACAAAAAAATTTGAATTTGAAATCGAAGCCATCGTAAAAGCCGCATGGAGTGGAATAGAAGTGAAGAATATCCCCATAAAAGTAAGCTATGATGTTACCGAAAGGGTATCCCATTTTAGACCCTTTACCGATTTTTCCAGAATTAGCCTGCTAAACACCTACTTGGTAATTCTTACCCTTTTATATATTTTTCCACGCGATTTAATTCGGAAAATAAAAAAAAAAGGAGTTAAAAGGTTTTTCCACGAAGACTTCCTGGGCAGTAATGATTCCCATGAAAAAAAGGCGCTTTCCATAGCACTGGGAGTGCTTATTGGCTTATCTCCCCTATGGGGGTTCCAGACTTTGATAGTCATTTTTTTAGCGGTACTGTTTAAACTGAACAAGACCATTGCCTTCGCTTTTTCCAACGTAAGCTTCCCTCCCTTTATACCTTTTGTGCTGTTTATCAGCCTTAAAATAGGCCATTGGATCGTGGGTACGGAGTTTAATTTTACTTTTGAGGAGGCAGGGGCCAATTTTGAAGTCATAAAACATTTAAAATCCTATATAATTGGCAGTATAACCCTTTCCCTTATTGGAGCGTTTGCCGCGGGAATATGCGGTTATATTATTTTGAATATTTTTGACAGAAAGAATATTGCACTTAAAAATGGGTAGTTTTTTATATAGGATTTATCAATATGTGGCCAAAAAAAGACTGCTGTCCGGCATTGGTCTCTTGGCCCTTTTTGCAATCCTAATATATTTTGCTTTTAAAATTGAATTCGAGGAAGACATTACCAAGCTTATACCCAGCAATAGCAAGACCGAAGAAGTTCAAAAAGTATTAAAATCGGTAAATTTTTCAGATAAGATTATCGTCAATATTGTGCGAGAGTCAGGGGCACCTATTGAAGAACTAACAAGCTACGCAACAGATTTTCTGGATAGTATCTCCAAAAGATCTGCTTCACATATAAAAAAAATTCAGGGTAAAATAGACGACGGAGATCTAGGAAACACCTTGGGGTTTGTCTATGAAAACGCTCCTCTACTGCTTGATAAGGAGGACTACAATACCATTTCAAAAAAACTCGACAAGGACAGCATTACCAAATTAACACAAAAAAACTACAGAACATTAATTTCCCCTTCTGGTATTGTTGCCAAAGAAATGATTCTGAAAGACCCGCTAGGTATTTCTTTTATTGCCCTAAAAAAACTAAGGGGCTTGGGCATAGGGGATCAGTTCACTATAAAGGATGGTTTTCTACTGAGTAAGGATCTTCAAAACATTTTACTATTTATTACCCCTGCCCACCCGTCCAGTGAAACCGTGGAAAACACAAAATTTGTGGCGGAGCTTTATGAGACCCAGAATCAATTGGACCAACTGTATAAGGATAAGGTAAAAAGTGAATATTATGGGGCCACACTGATAGCCGTAGCCAACGCACAACAGATCAAAAACGATATTCGCCTTACGGTAACTATTGCCTTATCCATTTTAATGGGCATCCTTATCCTATTTTATAGAAAATTAACCATTCCCATAATTCTATTCGCCCCTACCCTTTTTGGCGCTATACTATCCGTTGCCGTACTTTATTTGACCAGAGGGAAGATTTCTGCCATTTCCTTGGGAATAGGTTCTGTTCTGCTAGGGGTTACTTTGGACTATTCCTTGCACATACTAACCCAAATAAGAAATAATCCGTCCGTAAAGACACTTTACTCAGATGTGGCCCAGCCCGTTATTATGAGTAGTATTACCACTGCCCTAGCCTTTTTGTGCCTTCTATTCCTAGACTCACAAGCCCTACAGGACCTTGGTATTTTTGCAGCCGTTAGCGTTATTGGCTCCTGTATTTTTGCCCTTTTATTTATCCCCCATGTTTACAGGAATACCGACAATCTTAAAGTGAAGTATACCCTCTTGGATAGGATAGCCTCCTACAACCTTCATAAAAATAAATGGAGCATAGCCATCCTTGCAGGCCTGCTTATTGCCAGCATTTTTTTTCACGACAAGGTAATTTTCAATAAGGATATTGCCAAACTCAACTTTGAGCCTACTGCCTTGGTACAAGCTAGGGAAAGATTGGACGCACTTACCAATTTGTCTTCCAAATCCATTTATTTGGCTGTCTATGGAAAGGATGGTGAAAAGGTCCTTCAAACCAACAATACCATATCCCAAGAATTGGATAGTCTAAAGAATAATGGAGAAATACTTAGTTTTAGCTCAATAGGCAACCTAGTCCTCTCCCAAGAAAAACAACAAGAAAAAATTGACCTTTGGAAGGAATTTTGGAACGAGGAAGTCATTGAAAAGACTAAGGAAAATCTTGTGGAAAGTGGTACCGAGTTAGGATTTAAACCCAACTCCTTTGATAAATTCTATTCGTTTCTAAACAAAGATTACAGATTGTTGAATATTGTGGATTATAGTAGTGCATCTGCCCTGCCAATTGATGACCACATTGTTACCGATAATGATTTCACCACTGTTACTTCACTGATTAAGTTAAAGGAGGGACATGAAGAAAAAGTAAAAGACATTTTTAGAGCTTACCCCCAAACATTGGTAATAGATAGGCAGGAAATGAACGAAATGTTTTTAGGCAATCTCAAAAATGATTTCAATAAGCTAATTGGTTATTCCCTAGGTATAGTAGTCCTGATCCTGTTCTTTTTCTTTAGGAGTTTTTCCCTGGTATTGGTCACAAGTATCCCCATCCTGTTGACCTGGTGGCTCACTATTGGTATTATGGGCATGTTCCATATTGAATTCAATATTTTTAATATCATTATCTCGACCTTTATCTTTGGATTGGGAATAGATTACAGCATATTCATAATAACGGGACTGCTCAAGGAATACGGTAAGGGCGAAGAAGTACTGAGAACACATAGAACTTCTATCCTACTTTCGGCCATTACTACAGTTTTGGGAATCGGCGTACTAATTTTTGCAAAACACCCCGCCTTGCATTCCATTAGCCTCGTATCTCTTATAGGGATCCTATCGGCAGTTTTTGTAGCTTTCACCATACAACCATTATTATTTTTACTCTTTATCGGAAGTAAGGAAAAACGCCCCATTAGCCTTCGATTACTAATTCATTCCGTTCTTTCATTTGGTTATTATGGATCTGGTGGACTACTGTTGTCCATATGGAGCGTTACCTTTATGAAAATACTGCCCATTAAGAAAAAAGTTAAAATGAAATGGTTTCACAAGACCATTTCAAAATTCATGAAATCGGTTCTGTATACCAATCCCTTTGTAAGTAAAAAAATTATCAATTTATCAGGGGAGGATTTTAAAAAACCTGCTATTATCATAGCAAACCACACCTCATTTTTAGATATTTTGGCCGTTGGTATGTTATATCCAAAGATTATTTATTTGGTAAACGACTGGGTGTACAAATCCCCAATTTTTGGAAAGGCCGTGCAACTCGCCGGATTTTATCCGGTGTCCGAAGGAATAGATAATGGCCTTGAACATTTAAGAAACAAGGTAGCCCAAGGATATTCCTTGATGGCTTTCCCTGAAGGGACAAGGTCCAGAACCAACAAAATAAGGCGATTCCATAAAGGGGCCTTTTATTTGGCGGAAAAGTTCAATATGGATATTGTTCCTGTTTTGATACATGGAAATTCGGAAGTGCTTCCCAAAGGAAGTTTTGTTATAAAAGATGGCAGTATAACGGTAAAGATCTTGGATAGAATTTCTACAGAGGACCTAGGCTACGGAAAAAATTATAGAGAGCGCAACAAGGGTATCGCAGCCTATTTCAGGTCCGAATTTCAGAACTTGAGGAATGAAGTGGAAGGGGACACCTATTTCACGAGAACAATTCTCGAAGATTATCGATACAAAGGAGATTCCGTCTACCGTACTGTAAAAAAGGATTTAAGGAACAACTCCAAAATTTATACCCTGATTTCCAAACGGATAGAAACTTCCGATTCCATAATTCATCTTTCAAAAGAATACGGGCAACTGGATTTTCTATTATCTTTAAATGCCGTTGATCGCAAAATTTTTACCTTCTTGGCAGATGAGGAGATAAGACCAATTGTAAAGAACAGTTTTATTTCACAGCAAGTAGCCAAGTTAACCTTAACAGCATCGATCCAGGAGGCTCTGGAACAGCCCGCGGATATAATGATCATTGATTTGGAAATACAAGACCTGGATAGCCTAGTTCCTAAAATCATAAATAATATTAGGCTAGTGATATTGGTAAAGGACGGAGTAAAATTATTGGAAAAAATTATATTGTCTACTGGTTTTAAAAATGTCTTTGAATATGATAATCTTATTATCTTAGAAAAAGCAAAGGCCTAAAACAAGCTGTATTCGCAGGAATCAAAAAAAATCCTCGGATTAAATCAGGGAGATACATTAATTATTATAAGGGTACAAAACCTACCAAAATCCAATATTAAATATTGGATTTGGAAATTGTAAAAGAATACCATTTATGAAAGAACATTACGACATTGTAATTGTTGGAAGCGGATTAGGGGGGTTGGTTTCTGCCTTGATAATGGCCAAAGAAGGTTATAGTGTCTGTGTCTTGGAAAAAAACAATCAATTTGGAGGCAATCTACAAACCTTTGTCCGGGACAAAACCATCTTTGATACCGGAGTACATTATATTGGCGGACTTTCGGAAGGACAAAACCTGAACCAATATTTTAAGTATCTGGGTATAATGGACCAATTGAAGCTTAAGAAATTGGATGAAGACGGTTTTGATGTAATAACGTTTGAAGGGGACCCAAAGGAGTATAAACACGCCCAGGGTTACGATCGCTTTGAGGAAAGTTTACTATCCCAATTTCCTGAAGAAGAAAAGGCCATAAAAACTTATAGTAAAAAATTAAGGGAAACTTGTTCCAAGTTCCCACTATACAATTTAAACAAGGGCAATCCTTCCTATGGGCAGGATGACGTTTTTAAACTGAATGCCAAAACCTATATCAATTCCCTCACAAACAATAAGAAGTTACAAGGTGTATTTGCGGGCACCAATTTTCTGTATGCCGGTGACGGGGAGCGTTCCCCTTTTTATGTACATGCCCTTTCCGTAAATTCCTATATAGAAAGTGCCTACAGGTGTGTTAATGGCGGAAGTCAGATAACCAAAGTCCTTATTAGACAAATAAAGAAATTTGGGGGCGACACCTTCAAACATCATGAAGTTACCAAATTTAATGTCAATAATGGGGTAATCACTTCGGTAGATATAAAAAATGGCAAACAAATAAACGGTGATATATTCATTTCCAATATTGAGCCCAAGCTTACCATAAAAATGGTTGGTGAAGAAAACTTTAGAAAATCCTACACCAACAGAATAAATAACATTGAAAGTGTTATTTCGGCCTTTAGCGTATACATAGTCCTAAAACCTAAATCCTTTAAGTATCACAACAAGAATTTTTATCATTTTAAATATGGCGATAGAGTTTGGGATGCACAGAATTACACTCAGGATAGTTGGCCCGAGGGGTACATGGTCTCTATGGGTATCAATAAAAAGGACGATGGATGGGGAGATAGTTTAATAGCAATGACCTATATGAATTTCAGTGAGGTGGAGTACTGGCAGGACACCTTCAATACGGTTGCTTCCAAAAATAATAGAGGGCAGACCTATGAAGAGTTCAAGGCGTATAAAACTGAAATTTTTATCACAGAATTGGAAAAAAAATTCCCCAACCTAAGAGATTGCATTCAAACCGTATATGCCTCTACACCATTGTCCTACAGGGATTATATAGGATCCCATAATGGATCTATGTACGGCTATGTTAAGGACGTAAACAATCCACTACACTCATTTGTTTCTCCCAGAACAAAAATCAAAAACTTACTCTTTACGGGCCAAAGTTTAAACATGCACGGAATCTTAGGTGTTACCATTGGAGCAATTATTACCTGTTCCGAGTTAGTGGGAAAGGATTATTTATTGGAAAAAATTTTAGAAGTCAATAAAACTCAAGAAGTTTAATATGGGACAGATTAAAACAATTCCTATTACTAGGGTCAAATCTATTAGCAAAGAGGATTTTATTAATCATTATTACAAAACCCAACGCCCTGTTTTAATTGAAAACCTCACCTCGGATTGGCCTGCCCGCAACAAATGGAACATAGATTATATACAGAAAAAGGCCGGCGACCAAATAGTGCCCCTTTATAACAACGAACCTACCAAAGGGAAACAAAACTCCGCTGCCCCGGTAACGGAAATGAAACTGTACGACTACCTGGAAATCTTGAAAACTAAACCCACGGACCTGCGTATTTTTTTCTATAATATTCTGGATAAAATGCCAGAATTGATACAGGACATAAGTTATCCGGATATTGGATTAAAATTTTTTAAGCGTCTGCCAGTTATGTTTTTCGGTGGTGAAGGTTCTGTTGTACTACCCCATTATGACATGGATTTATCAGACCTAATCCATTTTCATTTCCACGGACATAAAAGTGTACTTCTGTTTCCTCCAGAACAGACCAAATACCTATACAAGGTTCCTTTTTCTGTACATAATTTGGAATCCATAAATATGGATGATCCAGATTTTGATCGCTTTCCAGCCTTAAAAAAGGCAGAAGGCTTATATGTAGAGATGAAACACGGGGATGCCCTATATATGCCCAGTGGATACTGGCACTATATCAAATATCTGGATGGCGGATTTTCCATTACCTTAAGGGCCTTGCCAAAACATCCCGTATTGTTGTCCAAAATGTTTGGAAATTTATTTTTCATGAGACCTTTTGAAAATACAATGAGGAAAATTTGGGGCCAGAAGTGGGTAGATTTCAAGGAGAGCAGGATGCTGGTAAAAACCAATACTAGGTTTGGAAAGGGATAAATTAAGCAATTAAGATGTATCGGATAAAATGGATTGTAGGTGTTGTTGTTTTGCTTGGGCTTTTTGGTTCTTGTGGAATTTCAAAATCCCTAAAGGATAGACCTGATTTAAGTAACTACAATCCCCAAATTCCTGAAATAACAAAAACCTCGGATACCTCCTATATTTATTCCAATAACTCCCTGGCCAAGAACAAACAAGGGTTGTGGGAACTTTATGTTTCCGGAGACCCCTTGCAAAGGGGATTAATAACCGGAGCCCTAACGGAAGACCTATTTCAACAACAGGAAGCAATATTTTTATCCAAAGTAGAAGAATTGGTGCCCTCCAAAACAAAAAGATATTTTCTGAGAAAGTTCTTGGCCTGGTACAACAGAAAAATGTACAAGAACATTCCCGAAGAAATTAAAGCGGAAATTTGGGGGCTTTCCCGATACGCTTCCCCAAACTTCAACGACATAGCAGATCCATATTCAAGGGTACTATATCTTCATGGCGCCCATGACATAGGACATGCCCTTCAAGACCTGGCCCTAGTTGGCTGTTCTTCCTTTGCTGTCTGGGGCGATAAATCCGAAGACGGAAGTTTGATTCTTGGTCGCAATTTCGACTTTTACGCAGGGGATGATTTTGCAAAAAACAAAATAATTTCTTTCCTTGACCCTACAGAAGGCCACAAATTTATGTCCGTGACCTGGGCCGGTATGACGGGAGTGGTCTCCGGAATGAACGAGCATGGACTAACGGTTACCATCAATGCGGGAAAATCCAAAATTCCCTTGGTGGCCAAAACCCCTATCAGCATCCTTACCAGGGAGATCTTACAATATGCAACTACGCTGGAAGAGGCCATAGCCATAGCAAAAACACGACAGGTCTTTGTATCGGAATCTATTTTGGTAGGCAGTACCAGGGATAAAAAGGCAATAATAATAGAAGTCTCCCCCCATAATTTTGGCGTTTATGAAGTTCCCGATTCCAATCAATTGATCTGCTCCAACCACTTTCAAAGTACCGCCTATGCAGAGGACAAAAACAACCAAAAACACATCTTCGAAAGTCATTCCAAATACAGATATGAGCGCATGGACGAACTTTTGGAAAATCAGAACAAAATCACCCCAGAAATTGCAGTGGAAATCCTTAGAAATAAGCAAGGGCTTGACGACAACAACATCGGCTATGGCAATGAAAAGGCGCTAAACCAGCTTTTGGCACATCACGGAATTGTATTTAAGCCGGAACAGGGATTGGTTTGGGTGTCTTCAAATCCCTACCAATTAGGAGAGTTTGTGGCCTATGACCTAAACAAAATTTTCAAGGACAGTCTAAGTCAAAGGAAGGGATCCACGCTATCCGTCCCCACTAAAAATATTGAAAAGGATAGTTTTCTTTATACCCAGGCATATCAAAACTATGAAAAGTATCGCGTAGAGATTCAACAAATAAAACAAGCAGTTACAGACAATAAGCACTTGGCTCCTGAATATCTTGAGGAGTTTAAAAGATTGAATCCTGAATTTTGGGAAACACATTATTGGGTAGGCCTCTATAATTACAATAGAAAATATTACAGGGCAGCCTTAAACAACTTTATGGAAGCCAGCACAAAAGAAATTACAACAGTTCCAGAGAAAGCTTTGGTACATTCGTATATTCGAAGACTAAAACGTAAATTAAAATAATGATCCCTGAAATCGAAAAAGCATCGGCAGAGGCAATTAAACAACTACAAGAACAGCGTTTAAGGGAACTAATAGAATATATTACCCAAAACTCTGCCTATTATAAAAGAATTTTTCAGGAACACAATTTACTGGCCAGCGATATCAAGACCTTGGCAGACCTCACCAAACTCCCCACAACTTCCAAAGAGGATCTACAACAATATAATGATGATTTCTTATGCGTAAATAGGCACAAGATCATAGATTACGTAACTACTTCCGGTACTTTGGGCGAACCTGTTACCTTTGCCCTTACAGATAATGACCTTAATCGCTTGGCCTATAACGAGGCTATCTCCTTTGACTGTGCCGGTGTTACGGCAAACGATATTTTGCAATTAACAACGACTATAGATCGACGATTTATGGCAGGATTGGCCTATTTTTTGGGCGCTAGGGAGCTAGGTGCCGGAATTATAAGGGTAGGCGCCGGAATTCCTGAACTTCAATGGGATTCCATCCTTAAGTTTAAGCCAACCTACCTCATCGTGGTCCCTTCTTTTTTATTGAAACTTATAGAATACGCCCATCAGCACGGAATTGACCCCAACGAAGCGGGGATAAAAGGGGCTATTTGTATAGGGGAATCACTGCGTAATGAAGATTTTTCATTGAATACCCTTGCAGCCAAAATTAAAAAAGATTGGGACATTCCCCTTTATTCCACCTATGCCTCTACAGAAATGAGTACGGCCTTTACCGAATGTACCGCACAGCAAGGCGGCCACCATCATCCGGAATTGATCATCATCGAAATTTTGGACGATAATGAAAAACAAGTTGAAGAGGGAATGCCGGGAGAGCTTACCATTACAACCTTGGGGGTTGAAGGTATGCCATTGCTGAGATTTAAAACCGGTGATATTGTCCAAGCCCATACCTCCAAATGTTCCTGTGGAAGAAATACACCTCGCTTAGGTCCTGTGATTGGAAGGAAGAAACAGATGATAAAATATAAGGGCACTACCCTATATCCCCCGGCCATGTACAACGTGCTTAACTATTTCAATGAAATAGACGCCTTTGTAATCGAGATAGACCATAATGACATAGGAACCGATGAAATTTGTATTAAAATAGCCACCTCCAGCCCTACAAATGATTTATTACAAACCATCAAGGACCACTTTAGGGCAAAACTACGGGTACTCCCCAAAATTGAATTCCACGATTTTAAAACCCTTCAGGAGTTGCGATTTCCCAAAATGAGCAGAAAACCGGTCATAGTGATAGACCACCGAGTCTAAGCTGATACTTTGGCATGGTAGCCCCCAAAAAAAAACAATTTGTAAATCTTCCTTCAATTGATTACATTCTAAGAACATACAGGCCATATTCCATTCCAATTACTATTTCCCACCTTTTAGTCACGGTTTATTTGGTAAGGCCATCGAAACTAGGCTTAAAAAATTTATTTGCATTAAAATTGGTATTACATTTGATTGCACTTTATACTGTCATTACAACACTATGAAAAAACATATATTTATATATATCCTACTATTCTGCTTTCCATTGATAAGCCCAGGCCAAAAATTGGGCAATCAGGAAATAAAGGATTTGATCAACTCTTACAAAAAGGATATCCGCGGGCCATATAAAGAAATTCGCTGGTTCTGTACGGATGGAAGTATACGCCAACCTAAAGACCCCTGTCCCGATGATATTGGTCCTGGAGTACAACACGCCACTTACAAAAGCTCTATTATCGATTTAGGCAAGAGCAACCACCTCTTTTTGGGTCAAATTTTATCCTATACCTCCAAGGAGGAATTTTGGGACGCAGAAAATAACCATTCCCGTCTTAAGCAGTATCAATTGGACAAGTATTTAAGAACTGTTGACAATGGCTGGATCCTGGAAAAGGGGCAGTTCTATAGGGGGGCGATACAGGCAGAGGACGAAGAGGCATGGGGCGTGGACTTTTATAAATGGCTTTTATCCGACACTCAAAATTTGGCTAAAAATTTTTACCTCATTCGGCAGTCTTTAAAGGACATACCCCATAATGGCGACGATAATCTAGCCCAAAAAATAAGGAGCGATTCAAAGGTAATTTCGGACATGGTCCCAGAATTTATGGACTTAAGGGTTAAAATCCATAGTCAGCCCGATGCAGGGGATATAAATAAAGTAAAGAACTTTAAGTCCAAAAACAGCAACCAGCTGACCAATGAGGTAAAAGCCAAAATGGATGCCTTGGTGTCTACTATGGCCAATTTCTACAAACCAGTTGATATTGTACAAATACAAAAAAATACACCACTTGTAGAGGATAGCCCTATAGGGGTTGCCATAAAAAACTTTACTACCAGTTATAGTGGAGAAGCAAATGCGGCAGTACTTATTCCCGCCACAGCCGAATTGCTGTTGGATATAAGACATGCCCTTCTACAAGAATTGAATTCAACAGCCAGACTTCAGTTGTTGGACGCTTCCCTTAAGTTGGAAGAAGTTATATTTAAAAATTCTCCTCAATGGCAGCCTGAAGACCTTAATGGCCTATTGGACAAAGTTTGCTATTTGGGCATGGCCAATGCCGGCGCAGGATATATAGAACTGGCAGAATGGGAACAACTCAATCTATCCCTAAAGGGATCCAATGGCAATGCCATGTCCCTAGGGCAGCTTACCACAGTATTGGAAAATGCGCGTAGGGAAGTGGAATGGAGTTCTTCCATGGTAAAGGCCAATTATCAGGAGATAGTGGACATTTACACCGCTTTTGAACCTAAGGCTTATGGGTTTATTGATGACAAAATTAGAGGTTCCATAGCCCTCTATTTAGGCCAAACCGTGGGAGAATTGGGCGATATCATTGCCCAGGAATCCGCCTTGACAAATAGAGTGATGGACATAGACAATCAAAGTGGCCTACGAGGCCTTAATCCTGGATATGCCTTGGGCGAATTGGTAGTGATAAGTGGTTCTCCAGATGAAATTGAGGTTACATCCGATAAAATCTATATTTTTCAACGCCCTCCTTCAGATCTTAAGCCAGTGGCCGGAATTGCCACGGTATCGGAAGGAAATATGGTGTCTCACGTGCAATTGTTGGCCCGGAATATGGGTATCCCCAATGCCGCCCTAAGCGATGAAAATCTTAAAAGTCTTCAGAAATATAACGGAGAAAAGGTATTTTATGCGGTATCCA
>TARA_R110000796_G_scaffold228286_1_pt1 | contig 40253 bp, 41 predicted proteins | sample TARA_R110000796 | Tara Oceans TARA_R110000796 (sample SAMEA4397815) | marine metagenome | biome: Polar Biome; feature: [SRF] surface water layer (ENVO:00010504); material: water (ENVO:00002006), including particulate matter (ENVO:01000060) such as... | depth 5 m
CGCCGCAGCCACTCTATGGATGTAAATGTCGATTCAGCCTAGCAGGCAAAACAGTCAAGTACAGGAATACACCATGCTTCAGAACATCCGCATTGGTAAGAAAGTTGCAAGTCTCTCGATTCTATCCGTGATCGCCCTTCTGACGATTTCTACTCTGCAGTTGGTAGCTCTGCGCGATGGCATGATAGAGGATCGCAAGGACAAGATAGAATCGACGACCGACATGCTCATCACGGCAGCACAATCTTATCAACAGCAGGTTGATGATGGTACGCTTGGCCAGGAAGAAGCCATCACCGAATTCTACCGCATGGCCGCGTCGTCAAAATTTGACGAAGGCACCGGCTATTTCTTTGCCTATGACTCAAAAGGCATTGCCCAGATGCATGCGGCCAACGCAGCCTTGGTGGGCAAAGATCTCAGCCAGCTTAAGGATCCAACCGGCAAATTCATTATCCGCGAAATGCTTGAAGTTGCAGAAAACCCGCGCGGAGGCTTCTTTACATATATGTGGCCCAAACCGGGCCAACAGAAAGACGCCCTGTTTGAGAAACTCTCCTACGCCAATACACTGCCTTGGGGGCACACCATCGGCACCGGTATTTATATTGACGATGTCGATGCTGCATTCTTAGATCAGGCCGTTACGTCGCTTGTAATAATTTCCATCGTTGTTGTTATCCTGACCCTTTTGTCGCTTACAATCGGGCGCAACATTACGGTTGGCTTGGGCAAACTTTCATCACGCATGACCCAGATCGCAACCGGACAGCTTGAAGGCGAAATCGAAGGTCAGGACCGTGGGGATGAGGTCGGTGACATGGCCCGAACTGTTGTCTCCTTCCGCCAGCAAGCTCTTGAAAACCAAGAACTCCAAACCCGCCAGAAGAAAATGGAAGTCGAGGCTGACAAACAACGCCGTGACGACATCACCAACATGGCAAACTCCCTTGAACAACGGGTCAAGGGCCTGATCCGGTCGATCTCTGCTTCCATTACCGAAATGAAGCAGGCCACGGCAAACATGCAAGAAGCCAGCAACACCAACAGCGAACTTTCCGCTGCCGTTGCCTCGGCCACCAACGAAACATCGACCAATGTACAAACCGTCTCGGCCGCGACCGAAGAACTCACCGCATCAAGTGACGAAATAGCCCATCAGATCGCCCAGTCGGCCGACATTGCCAATCAGGCAAATGATCAGGCAACCCGCACCAATGAAACCGTGACCGGCCTTGCCGATGCGGCACAGAAAATTGGTGACGTGGCAAAACTGATCGGCGACATTGCCGAACAGACCAACCTTCTGGCACTCAACGCCACGATCGAGGCTGCCCGTGCCGGTGATGCGGGCAAGGGCTTTGCCGTGGTCGCATCTGAGGTCAAAAACCTTGCCAATCAGACCGCCAAGGCGACCGAGGAAATCAATCAGCAAATTCTCTCGGTGCAAAATGAAACTGGCGAAGCAGTTGAAGCCATCCGCCTGATTTCCGAAACCATCGCCAAAGTCGCCGACAGTTCAACCGCGATTGCGGCTGCGGTCGAAGAACAGCACGCCGCGATTGGCGAAATTTCGCGCAATGTCCAACAGGCCGCTGACGGCACCAGCGAAGTCTCCCAACGGATCGAAACCGTCAATGAAAATGCCGGGCGCGTGTCATCTGGCACCACGCAGATTGCCCAATCGGCTGAAAAGCTGGTTGACGAAGCCCGCGCACTGGACGATGCGGTCGAAAAATTCCTGGCCGATCTGCGCGAAAGTGCCGTGAAGTAAACTAGGAATCCATTAAACCGGTCCCATATGACAAAAGGCAGCCATCACATTGATGGCTGCCTTTTGCATTTATTAACGATCATGCGGCGGTTGATCAGCCGCGTGTTGCCTCAAGATCAATACGGATGGTCACCTCGTCGCCGATCTGGCTGGTGTCGCTCCACTCACCCTGTCCGACGCCAAAATCGCTCCGCTTGATCACGACCGTCCCTTCGGCATCGGCATCGTTCCCGTCAATCTCAAGACGGAACGGCAAAACCACTTCGCGCGTGACATCCCGGATCGTCAGATCGGCCACGGTTTCATACTGGTTCGGGCCAATTTCGCGAAAGGATTTGGTTTCAAACCGTGCCGTCGGCCATTGCTCCACGTCGAACCAGTCCGCCGTCAACATCTGGGTATCCCGTTCCGGATTGCCGGAATCGGCCGATGCAATATCGATCACCACCACCACTTTCGATCCGGCAAGATCGTCGGGCGAAAAGACGATATCGGCATTGAAACTTTCAAACTCGCCCTCGAACGATGCGCCAAGCTGCTTGCCGGTAAATTCAATGTCGCCATCATCGGGCGTCGCTGTCCATGTATCGGCAATTGCCGGAAACGATAATGTCAGGGCCGGAACAATCACCGCAGCCCGCACCAGTTTGCCAAGTCCTGTGTCCATGATTATTTTCCTTTCACCATCGGCAACATCCGCCGCAACGTCACATCGCGATTGATGACGTGATGTTTGAGGGCCGCCGCAACATGCAACCCGACAAGCCCGACAATACCCCAGGACAGCGCCCAGTGAACCGTGCGCAGCGTTTCAAACAACGCCGGATCGGGCGCAACCATATCTGGCAGCGTAAACAGGCCAAACACACTGACCGAAAAATTCGCCGCCGACGACATTAACCAGCCAGTCAACGGCATGACGATCAATACACCATAAAGAGCAAGATGCGCCAATTTTGCAACCGCTATTTCCCAGCGATTCCGGCTAACCGGCATCGGTGTTTGTTCCGAAATCCGCCAAATAATGCGCATGATCGCCAGAAACAGGATCAGGATACCGATTGATTTATGACGGGATATCCATGCGAGCTTCTCAAGTCCCAACGGCAAAAGATCCATATACCAGCCAATCGCGAACATCAGCACAATCAGGATCGCCATCACCCAGTGAAAGCCCTTGGTCACCGGGCCAAAACCCGTTTGCGTACTGCGAAGCGCCATGAATGGTCACCTTCCCGTTAACACCGTCAAACCGGCGGGGTACCCTGTACCGCCGCCGGCTTTTCCGATGATTATTTCTGCTTCATGAATTCGGACGAAATCTGCAAGGTCACATCGTCGCTAACCGCCGGCACAAGATAGGTCATGCCATAATCCGAACGGGTCACCGTGCCCTTGGCCGCAAAACCAAGAATATGATCGCCGGTCATCGGATGGTCGCCTTCGCCGGTAAGGGTGACGTCAAGAACAAGCGGCTTGCTCTGGCCAAGAATCGTAAGGTCACCGGTGATTTTCGCACCATTTTCACCAACTAGTTCAATCGCGCTGCTTTTGAACGTTGCGGTCGGATGGTTTTCAACATCAAAGAAATCGGCGGTTTTCATGTGGTTATCAAGACCTTCGAAACCGCTATCGATCTGGGTCAGGTCGATATTGATTTCTGCCGACGACGCCGCAAGATTGTCACGGTCAATCGTCAATTCGCCCGATGCGCCGCCAAAACGGCCCTGATAGTTGGAAAAGCCAAGATGGTTGACGATGAAGATCACGCTGGTATGCGACGGATCAAGTTTATAGCTCTCGGCCGCCTGTGCGGAAAAAGCCGCCCCCGACAAACCCGCTGCGATGGTCAGGGCCAAGCCCGCCTTTTTAACCAAATTAAACATTGTCTTTTCCCTCATGTGAATGGGCGGCACAACATACTGCACCGCGAATTAAGTGGGTGCACAGTGACAGCCTCGCGCGTGGCCCTCAAGCCAGTGCAGCGGCAACATTCTTATTCGATTTTGGAAACAATAAAAGATATCCCAGCCTTATTTCTGCCAGATTGCGAACGGTCATATGTAACCATGTGACGCTATTCCAGATCATAATTCCGGACAGAAAATACACTTACCCCATTGTTTCTAAATGTGTTTTGGCGTGGACACTCCGTCCTCTATCAACAAATGCCCAATGTTTTTCAGTCTCGCGCATCTATGGTTTCGCCGCTGGGCATCTCTGGCGGTCCACAAACACGATACAATCGGCCCAAATGACACCACTCCCGATGCCATGTCCGCATCAGGGGTCCTGTCGTTCAAACGCATAAAATGCGGGGGATTTTAGGGGGACTAGTTGCCGTCGGGTGCCGGTTGAGCCTGCGGAGTTTGGTTCGCATCTTCCGGGTTAAGGCATTCTTTCAGCCAGACGTCATAAACCGGATGCTCAAGCCCGGACAATCCGGGACTGGATGCAAACATCCAGCCAGAAAACAGCTCGTCGCGGCTTTCGCGGCCATCTTCATGCACGTCACTGATTTTCAAGAATCCGGCACTTTCAGGAAGCTCTTCGGGCGGCGTGCGATAGCAGGCATCAACCGTAATCTGCAAGGTGCCAAATTTTGCCATCTGCCCGACCGGCACATCAAATGTCGAAATACGCGCCGTGATTTTATCAAGCCCCTGAATCTGGGCAACCGGGGCGGGGCGATAATCAAGTGCCGCAGTGGCAACTGTGATGGTGGCGGCTCCGATCAGTGCACATGTCGAAAAAACGGCGGCAATCGCAAAAGATCGTTTCATCGTGTTATTCAGTCCTGTTTATCGCTTTGGTCACTTTGAACATTGGCATCGCGCGCATCATTGCCGTTGGCAGTGTCCGGCGCGCTGTCGGGTCCATAAGGATTGTGCATTTCGGCCACCAGATCGCGCATCACGGCGCGAAACTGTTCTTCGTCACAGCCCATCAAAAGCGCATCTTCAAGCGCATCCTGCATGATTTCGCGCAACTCGCCGAAATTGTCATTCAAAACCTTGATCTTTTCCACGCACGACAATGGCGACCCATCCGGGGCCTGCCATGTTGGAAAATGCTGCAACGCGTCGGTCTTCTTCATCAACCGCTCCGATGATTTTGACGTGGATCCGTCAGGTAGAATCCTCAGATGGGCCGATAGGCTCAAATGCGCAATTCCTTAACTGAAAAATCCAAATCACAACCTTGCTGGAAAAACCGGCAAAATAATGGCCGCCAGCACCCTTGCGACCCTTGCGACAGAAACACCTGCGACGGCGACGTTATTTGTCGCTGCTGGTCGATGAATAAATCACCTGACCAATCAGGTCTTCAAGGTTGACCGATCCTTGGGTGTATTCGATTTCACCACCGGCTTCGATCATGTCAATGTCCCCGCCCGGTTCAAGGGCAACGAACTTGCCACCAAGCAACCCGTCAGACGCAATTTTTGCCGAACTATCAAGTGGCAGGGACAAGTCCGCGCGCACCGACATTTTAACAACCGCCATAAAGCTCTCAGGATTAAGGTCCTGCGCGGTTACCGTCCCGACCTTCACCCCCGAAATACGCACATCATTGCCGACACTCAACCCGTCAATCCGGCTAAAGTTGGCCGAGATTTCATACCCTTCCACCGTCCCGATTCCGGCACGTGAATAGGAGTACGCTGCAAATCCGACGGCAACGGCAATTACCGCAGCACCCGCAAGGCTTTCGACCAGTCTATTGCTCATAGGCCCTATCCGTTATGTATCTCTTTGATACGTATATTGTCTTGCGTCCGCACAAATTACAACCGCGCAAAACGCTCATAAAACACAAACGGGCGCGAGTTTCCCCGCGCCCGCCTGAAAAAACAGTTTCTGGCCGATCAGCCTTCCGGCGACCAAGCCTGATAATCACCGGTTGCCTTGGCCCGCTGACCACCCTGATATTCATGACCTGCCGGGCGATAGGCATGCTTGGTCCCGGTCAGGTTCGGCAGATGTTCTTTCTGCCAGTCATAACGATCCTCAGCCTTGTCTGACAGCGGCGCATCAACAGTGTAATGCAGCCAGGCATGCCATTCAGCCGGAACCTTGGACCCTTCGACAATACCTTTATAGACCACCCAACGCCGGGTGCGACGGCCTTTGGCCGTTTTCTTTTCGGTATAATAGATATTGCCGAAACGGTCTTCGCCAACGCGCTTGCCAAACAGCGCAGTATGAATACGGGTGCCGACGGTGGCCATGTTGGGTCTCTCTCCAGATCTGGTTTGTCCGCCAAACGCGGCGCACGACACATACGCGGGGTGCCCTGCGATCAACAAGGCTCTTATATGTCGTGATGTTCGGGCAAAGTCAATGTTTCAGGCAGGCAACACAACCTCATCACACCGCCTCATAACGGCAGCTCAACCCAAACCGGAAACACCATCCGCCCGCGCTGACATTTATCGGTTCATGGCCAAGTCAGCTCATATCGCGTTATTCAACCGATTTGACGCCGCAAAATGCCCGTAATCTGGGCCGATCAGCACGGGAACCAATGTCACTATGCGTTGACGGCAAACAACCCACAACTGCTTGTGGGGCGACGACTCATTGATCTGCATATGGTGTGGGGCTTTGTCCACCTGCTTATCCACAATATATCGTGCCCCTCCCCCGACATATCACTCGGGATACGACCAGATTTTTCACCGTAACAAAACAAACACTTTCATAGATATATCAACATGTTATATGTCGAAATCAGGAAGACATTTACCGCAAACCAATAAGTTTTCAGCTTCGCACTGGAAATGCACCGCAATCAGGGTTAGTTTGCTTCAGCTTGTGGCGGATCATCTCGTCTCGCCACTACATGTAGTCCGAGTCTTTCGACCTGCCTACAAAGCAGCTGCCACCAAAAGCGCAGTTTTCCGGGCCTCCCGGCCTGATTCAGAGATTGTTAACGAGAATCCCCCGAGCATCAAATCAGCGAGACGCCAACTGACCCACAACATGTTGTGATAAAAGTTGATGTCAACCACAAAGTTTAGTGGACTGAGGCCAGATTATGGCTTTATAGTTCCGCCCACGGACCGGATGGTTCCAAGGGGGGACCACACCACCAAATACAGAATTGCCGTTGATCCCGATAAGGTCAAAAAAAAGGACCAAAGGGGCAGCGTTTAGCCATTGAGCAAACTATATAGAATCAGGCAATGCCGGCGCATGTCCAGAGTAGCGCTGCGTTCATGTCTGATCAAAACCGGAGCAGACCATGCGGATTACCAGAAAGTGCACACAGGAAGGCGTTAGCCCATACGCCGACATCGATTTTCGCAAATCGTCCTGCGTTATCAAAAACCCCGACGGGTCGGTTGTTTTTGAAATGAAAGACATCGACGTTCCGGCGACCTGGTCACAGGTCGCAAGTGACGTTCTGGCACAGAAATACTTCCGCAAGGCAGGTGTTCCGGTTGCCCTCAAACCGGTTAAAGAAAAAGACGTTCCAAGCTGGCTGTGGCGTCAGGCCCCCGATATGGCCAAGCTTGACAAAATGCCGACGGAAAAACGCTACATCAGCGAAACCAGCGCAACCCAGGTTTTTGACCGCCTTGCGGGCACCTGGACCTATTGGGGCTGGAAAGGCGGTTACTTTGACGCCGAAGACGATGCGCAGGCCTTCTTTGATGAAATGCGTTATCAGCTCTCCCACCAGATGGGTGCACCGAACTCTCCGCAGTGGTTCAACACCGGTCTGCATTGGGCTTATGGGATTGATGGCCCGGCACAGGGTCACTCCTATGTTGATTTCAAAACCGGCGAACTGACCAAATCGGCCAGTGCCTATGAACATCCGCAGCCGCACGCCTGCTTCATTCAGTCTGTTTCCGATGACCTCGTCAACGAAGGCGGCATCATGGATCTCTGGACTCGTGAAGCCCGCCTGTTCAAATTTGGCTCAGGCACCGGGTCGAACTTCTCAAACGTGCGTGGCGGCGGCGAAAGCCTGTCGGGCGGCGGTCGTTCTTCGGGCCTGATGAGCTTCCTTAAAATCGGTGACCGTGCTGCTGGTGCGATCAAATCGGGTGGCACCACGCGCCGTGCGGCCAAAATGGTCGTGGTCAACATTGATCACCCCGATATCGAAGAATACATCGACTGGAAAGTTGTCGAGGAACAGAAAGTTGCCGCCCTCGTTGCTGGTTCCAAACTGGCCGAGAAACACCTCACCGCCGTGCTTGCAGCCTGCAACAACTGGGATGGTGCGGCTGACTCCGAAGATCGTTTCGCCCCGCGTCAAAACCCGCAGCTCAAAGAAGCTGTGCTGTCTGCACGCGCTGTCATGATCCCGGATTCCTACATCAACAAGATCATCGAATTCGCCCGTCAGGGCTTTACCGAGATCAGCTTCAAAACCTATGACACCGATTGGGACTCCGAGGCTTACCTGACCGTTTCAGGTCAGAACTCGAACAACTCTGTCCGTGTTTCCAATGAATTCCTGCAGGCTGTTCTTGATAACGGCAACTGGGACCTGATCCGTCGTACCGATGGCAAAGTTTCCAAAACCATTGCCGCACGTGAATTGTGGGACAAAGTCGGCGAAGCCGCATGGGCCTGCGCTGATCCGGGGATCCAGTACGACAGCACGATCAACGAATGGCACACCTGCCCGAATTCGGGTCGCATCAATGCGTCCAACCCGTGCTCGGAATACATGTTCCTTGATGACACCGCGTGTAACCTTGCATCGCTCAACCTGATGAACTTCCGTTCGGATGACGGCGGCGTTGATATCGAGGCTTACGAACATGCGGTGCGTCTGTGGACCGTGGTTCTGGAAATCTCGGTTCTGATGGCACAATTCCCGTCGGATCGTATTGCGGAACTTTCCTATCGTTACCGTACCCTTGGTCTTGGCTATGCCAACATTGGCGGCCTGCTGATGAGCATGGGCATTTCATATGACAGCGACGAAGGCCGTGCGATTGGCGCGTCCCTGACCGCGATCATGTGTGGTATTTCCTATGCCACCTCGGCCGAAATGGCTGGTGAACAGGGTGCCTTCCCGGGCTATGGCGACAACGCCAACGAAATGCTGCGCGTTATGCGCAACCATCGCCGTGCCGCATACGGCGAACAGGACGGATACGAAGGCCTCGCCATCAATCCGGTTCCGTTGGTTGCCGCTGACAGCCCCTATGCCGATCTTCCGGTTGCCGCACGCGCTGCATGGGACAAGGCACTTGAACTTGGCGAAAAGCATGGTTACCGCAATGCGCAGACCACCGTTATTGCCCCAACCGGCACCATCGGTTTGGTCATGGATTGCGACACCACCGGGATCGAGCCGGACTTCGCACTGGTGAAATTCAAGAAACTCGCCGGTGGCGGCTACTTCAAAATCATCAACCGCACCGTTCCGGTTGCTTTGGCAACGCTCGGCTATACCGAAAACCAGATCCGCGACATTGAAAAATACGCGGTTGGTCACGGTACGCTGGTCGGCTCACCCTCCATCACCCATGATGATCTCAAGGCCAAGGGCTTTGACGATGATGCGATTGCCAAGGTCGAAGGTGCGCTTAAAAACGCCTTTGATGTTAAATTCGTGTTTAACAAATACACCTTTGGCGACGACTTCTGCATCAATCAGCTCGGCCTCGATGCCAAACAGATCAACAGCATGGACTTTGACATGCTGGCTGCCCTCGGCTTTGATCGCAAACAGATCGAACTGGCCAACACCTATGTCTGTGGTGCGATGACGCTCGAACAGGCCCCGCATCTGCGTGACGAAGACCTGTCGGTCTTTGATTGTGCAAATCCGTGTGGCCGTATCGGCAAACGTTATCTGTCGGCTGAAAGCCACATCCGCATGATGGCTGCAGCCCAGCCGTTCATCTCCGGTGCGATTTCCAAAACCATCAACATGCCAAGCAGCGCCAACATTCAGGATTGCAAAGACGCTTACATGCTGTCCTGGCGTCTTGGGGTGAAAGCAAACGCGCTTTATCGTGATGGCTCGAAACTCAGCCAACCGCTGAGCTCCGCCCTGGTCGAAGAAGACGATTACGCTGATCAGCCGTCTGCCACCAAGGCGACCGCAGCCTCCCAGCAGATTGTCGAAAAAATCATCGAACGCGTCATCCGTGGCGACCGTCGTTCCCTTCCGGGCCGCCGCAAAGGCTATACCCAGAAGGCCACCGTTGGCGGTCACAAGGTTTACCTGCGTACCGGTGAATACGAAGACGGCAAACTTGGTGAAATCTTCATCGACATGCACAAGGAAGGTGCCGCCTTCCGCTCGTTGATGAACAACTTCGCGATTGCCGTTTCCATCGGCCTTCAGTATGGCGTGCCGCTTGAGGAATACGTCGAAGCCTTCACCTTCACCCGCTTTGAGCCGTCAGGCATGGTGTCGGGCAACGATGCGATCAAGATGTCGACCTCGATCCTTGATTACATGTTCCGTGAACTGGCGATTTCCTATCTTGGTCGTAATGACCTCGCCCATGTTCAGCCGTCCGACATCCTGCCCGACGCGGTTGGCGAAGGTGTGGCGGAAGGCGATCTTGGCGAAGCCGCCAAGAAATCCGAAGATCAGGCGATTGAAACCATCCGTAAAGTCGCGTCTTCCGGCTTCGTGCGTCGCAACCTTTATGTTGTCGATGGCGGTGCCCAGACCGAAGAACGCGTGGTTGAAGTCAAATCGACCGGCACGGACGGCCATAGCCACAGCCACGAAACAACGGCAAGTGCCGCAACCACAACCGCCACACCATCAGCACCGCAAACCAACGCGATCCTGACGGCGGGCGAAGAAGTCTCGGCCAAGGTCGATGCCAAAATGGACCAGATCCGCGAAGCCCGCATGAAGGGCTACGAGGGCGATGGTTGCCCTGATTGCGGCAACTTTACCCTGGTTCGCAACGGCACCTGCCTTAAATGCGACTCTTGTGGTGCGACCACCGGTTGTTCCTAAGGGTCTAGACCCGAACGACGTCTGATTTAATCAGCAAACCGGCCGGGATCATCTCCCGGCCGGTTTTGTTTTTGGCCACCTACAAGGATTTTCCACATGCCCGTCTTTGGAAACGACACCGCCCTCATCGTCCTTGATGTGCAAAAGGCCATCGACGATCCAAAATGGAACAGCAAAAACAATTCCGGTTACGCCGATGTGATTGCAAAACTGCTTGCAGAGTTCCGGGCAAAAAACCTACCGATCATCCATGTCCGCCACGAAGAAGCCAACCCGGCCTCAACCTTTTACGCAAACGGCCCCGGCCAACCGTTCAAGGACGAAGCATTGCCGATGGATGGTGAAACCGTCATCACCAAATCTGTTAATTGCGCCTTCATCGGCACCGACCTTGAAAACCACCTGCGTGATCGCGGCATTACGCGCCTGATCTTTACCGGCGTTGTCATTCATAATTCGATGGATGTCTCGATCCGTGCCGCGCACTGTCTTGGCTTTGACTGCCACCTGCCGCTTGATGCGACCACCGCGATTGATGTGCTTGACGCCAACGGCAAACGGTTCGATGCGCAAACCGTGTTTGATCTTTATGCCGCTGTTCTGGCGTCGGAATATTGCACGCTGACTCGCAGTGATGATGTGATCAGCACCCTGTCCTGAACGACATTTTCCTTGACCAAATCACGCATCTGACAGCCTTCGCTATCCACTTATGGTCAACCACTATCCACTTATGGTCAACCACTATCCACTTTTGGTCAAGAATCGACACAATACCCCTCTTAAGGATAACCCTCACCGCGTAATGCCTTTAATGATCCTGCAACGGGACCGATCCGTCGGCACCGATCAAAAAGGATATGGGCATGGCGAACAATGTATAAGAACAGAAGCACCTTCAAACAGGAGCGATCTGATCGTTCTCCCGTGACCGCGTGCAAATCTTTCTTTAAAAAAGGGCTCTATGCGCTGGCCCTGACCGGGCTATCCCTACCTTTTGCCAACAGCGCCTTGGCACTTAGTGTTGGCTGCACTGACTGGAACAACGCTACAGCTAACAACTCCTCCGGCTTGACAACCGGCAACAAAGCATTTGAAGCGTGGGAGGTCGCCAAGGTCACCTTCACACACGTAACCGGTCAATCGCCAAACAACTATACCTATACCTTTACGGACAATATAACCCCCACCAATTCACGCAGCGCTACGGCGGGGAGTACCGTCACCAACGATACTGTCACCCTCACCATCCAGATCCCGGCAGATACGACAAGCGGTAAGCTTTTCTTGGATGCCACGGGTTCGACCGCGAGATACGACATGACCGCGACCTGCATTGCCGGATCAGAACCGGTCGCGGCATCAACATCTTCGGCCAGCACCACATCCGCCGTTGTCAATGCTGTCTCGCGCTCCCAGACCACGGTTGTTCAACAAAATATCGCATCGCGCGTCTCATCCGTAACCCGTGCCGCCAACAATTCCAACACCAATAACGTACCGGGCCTTACCTCCTCAATACGCGAAACCAGCCCCCATCGCACCAGCCTGACCGACATCACCGCCGATGATGATGATCGCAACACCGATAACATCACCGACCGCAACGATGCCCTGCGACGTATCGCGATGATGGGCAGCTTTGACAGCTCCACAGGCCTTGGCATGCAAATGCTCGGCCTTGGCCCGACAGATCAGGGCGATGTGGGCGGTGCAGACGGCATTGATGGCCGCGCGGCCTTTGCCACCACCACACCGTTTACGGTTTGGGGGCATGGATCCTTTACCTCGGTTGATAACGACTATGTCAACGGCACCAATGACAGCCGCTATGACGGTGATGTCTGGGGCTATAATGTCGGGCTGGATTACCGTTTTGCCGATGCCCTGATTGCAGGCATCTCACTTGGCTATAACGATACCGATCTGACCACATCGTTTAACGATGGCAGCTATCAGGAAACCGGCTGGGTCGCATCGCCCTATGTCATCTACCGCCCGATTGCCAATATGACCATCGTCGCCGAAGCCGGATATGGCATGGGCGACATTGATGTGACACGCGACAACAATGCCGTATCGGGCAATACGGAATCCGACATGTGGTATGCCGCACTCACCACCTCTTATCGGGTCCGCCCGATTGAAACCCTATCGGCGGCATCCCTCACTCCGTCCGTCGCCTTCATGGCCGCACGCAAAACCGTGGATGCCTATACCGAAAGTGACGGCACAAACAATGCCACCACCCGGTCCAACACCCGCCAAATCAAACCGGCCATCGAGGCCGCCTATGATTTCGCCCCGACGCCAAGCCTGACCGTCACGCCATTTCTTGAAACCGGGCTGACCTATGATTTCACCGATGAAATCAACAATGACAAAACCGCGTTCAACCTTGGCGGCGGTGTCCGTTTGTCCGATGCGATCACTGGACTCAATGCCGCCCTTGAAGGCAGCTATCTTGCCGGGCGTGCCGATTACACCGAATACACCGTCGGCGGCACCGTCACCTATGGCTTTGCCCTGACCGATCAAGACGGACGCCAAATGGGCATTGTCACCCCGTTCTTCGCAAGCAACCTCAATGAATATGGCAATCAGCGCATGCGCACCGGATTTGGCTTTGATACCGGACGGATGACCAGCCAGCTTGCACTCAGCCACATGATGGCTATTGCCAATGACAATAATGACGATACCAACAGCAGCGCGGTTGAAATCACCATGTTAATGCCGTTCTAACAACCGACATCAAACAACTGACATAACCACAAACACCCCCGATGTATCGTCGGGGGTGTTTGTGGTTAGTGAATGATCACGACCAACCTATTTAGCAACAAAGTGCCACCGGTTGATCGTAAAATCGTCACCACCCTTAAGGTCGGGGAGCGAGTTCTGCCAAATAGCGCGCATGAAAAACAAAATAATAAATGTTGCCATCCAAGAGCATGAGTCACGTGGTGACAACCTTAAGTTTTAATTGACAGCGGATTGAAATAATTACATCTAAGGTATTGAGTAATTTCGTTTTTCGGGTGGGCAACTCCACCTATCCCAGATAAGGCTATCCCAGGTAGGGCACGTTATGTTGGCACGTATTATCAATCTGAAATCGTGGTCGCAAAAATGCGGCTACGCACTGGCTCTGCTGGGACTTTCACTGCCTTTTGCCAGCAACGCTGATGCGCTCAGTGCAGGCTGCTCCTTCGGCCCGCTGAATATGACTTATCCTAACAGCAATAGTGTCAGCACCGCTGGCAGACCATTCGAGCCGGGTGAGACGATCACCGCAACCATTACCCGAACTGCCGCAGACGTGACAATTACGTCCGTGACCTATAATGACTTCGATAATGCAGCAAACAATCAGGGCGGCGCGGATGGAACGCTTCTTACCATCGGACAATCGAAAACCTTTAACTTTACAGTCTCTGCTGCCACGACGTCCGCCCAACTAAACGTGCAACTAACAGCCCCTGCATCCATAACCTTAAGCTGCGCGGCGACCGCATCAAGCAATAACAATAGCGAAAGCACTACGAAATCAGCCGTTGTCTCCGCAGTTTCACGGCTTCAAACCAAGCTGCTTCAGCAAAATATCAAGTCACGCGTGTCTTCGGCCGTCGGCCCTGCCAACAATGCGAATACGAGCCACTTTTCCAGTGAAACACCATCGTCGGGTGCAACCGCCACCGATAGCACCAGCTTTATAAACAACACCCGATACGATGACGAAAACAGCCTCACCGACAGTGATGACGCGCTGCGCCGTATGGCCATGATGGGCAGCTTTGACAGCTCCACCGGCCAAGGCATGCAGATGTTCGGTCTTGGCCCGACCCACAAGGAGAATGGTGGTGATGTTGGCGGGGACAACGGCATTGATGGCCGATCCGCATTGCAAAACACATCCCCGTTTACAGTTTGGGGCCATGGCTCCTTTGCCTCGGTTGATAGTGACTATGTCAATGGCGGTACGGACAACCGCTATGACGGTGATGTCTGGGGCTATAATGTCGGGCTCGATTACAAATTCGCCGATGCGCTGATTGCGGGCCTGTCGCTGGGCTATACTGATACCGACCTGACCACCGCCTTTAACAGCGGCAGCTATCAGGAAACCGGCTGGACAGCATCGCCCTATATTATTTATCGCCCGGTGGCCAATCTCAACATCGTCGCCGAGGCCGGATATGGCATGGGTGATATTGATGTCACCCGCGACAACAATACGGTGTCGGGAAATACAGAATCAGACATGTGGTATACCGCCATGACCACCTCTTATCGGGTCCGCCCGATTGACACCCTGCCGGCATCTCTGACCCCGTCTCTGGTCTTTCTTGCCGGTCGCAAAGCCGTTGACACCTATCGCGAAAGTGATGGCACGATGGTTAACGAAACAACGGCCAACACCCGGCAAATCAAACCGGCCATCGAGGCGGCCTATGATTTCACGCCCACCCAAAGCCTGACCGTAACGCCATTCCTTGAAACCGGCCTAATCTATGATTTCACCGATGAAATCAACGATGACAAAACCGCGTTCAACCTTGGCGGCGGTGTCCGTTTGTCCGATGCGATGACCGGGCTCAATGCCGCCCTTGAAGGCACCTATCTTGCCGGGCGTGCTGATTACACCGAATACACCATCGGTGGCACCATCACCTATGGCTTTGCGATTTCGGATGATCAGGGGCGTGAATTGGGCATCATCACACCGTTCTTCGCAAGCAATCTCAACGAATACGGCAATCAGCGCATGCGCACCGGATTTGGCTTTGATACCGGACGGATGACCAGCCAGCTTGCACTCAGCCACATGATGTCGGTTGCCAATGATGATGACGACAGCAATAGCAGCGCGGTTGAAATCAGCATGTCTCTGCCATTCTGATTTTCAGCAAACCCAAAAGCATCCCCTGACCAGACAAGATGTTTTTCCTTTGCCTTGGAACAACCTTAATCAAGCCGCGTTATCGTTTCTGTTCAATATGTTCAAAAGCATTCTTTTAGAAACAAAACACACAAGACAGGAGCAAACATCATGTCCATGGGTCGTATTCTTGGCGTTGTCATTCTTGTGATCGGCGTTGCCCTTCTGGTGACCGGCTATAACGCATCGGAAAGTGCCGTTGACCAGATTTCCGAAACGCTGGTTGGTCGCTACACCGATGAAACCATCTGGTATCTGATTGCCGGGATTGCCGGTGTTGTCGGTGGCGTGCTGCTGATGCTGTTTGGCCGCAAACGCTAAAACGGCTTCCAACAACACACATATTTTCGCGCTACATGTTGACAGGGTTGGGCCATATCACAGGCCCGACCCTGTTTTCGTATCGCCGACTGATCGGCTCTAATGACCATTAAAATGGACATTATGGATATTGTAGATATTATAGCCATAACATCCAATTCAATCTGGAGCCAATCATGACGCGCGTTTCAGCAACAGAATTCAAAAACAACATTGGCACATTCAGTGATGTGGCAATGCAAGAGCCTGTCATCATCACCAGCCATCAGCGTGATCGCCTCGTTCTCATCTCTGCCGATGAATACCGCCGTTTAACCGATACCGCAGTAAACTTGACTGATGACCGTAAACGTCAAATCCGCGAACGAGCCGACTATCACCGCGAGACCATCATCGAACTGGCACAACGATGACCACACCCTTATGGGTCACGCGGACTGATGTCGAAGAGGTACATGAAGCCATCATTGAAATTGGTGGTGGTTCTCATGGCTTACGCGATGCGCCTTTGCTTGAATCGGCACTCGCACGCCCACAAAACCTTTATGCCTATGGCGAAATTGATTTTTTCGTATTAGCCGCAAGCTATGCCGAGGGGATTGCACGCAATCATCCATTTATTGACGGTAATAAACGCACAGCCTTTCTGACCGCCGACCTATTCCTTGCAGACAATGGTCAACACCTGAACAAGGCCCATGGCCATGAATACGTTGAGATGATGGAAAACCTCGGTCAGGGCCTGACAACCCGTGACGATGCCGCACAATATTTTCGGGTCAATTGTCGTCCTCTCTGACAGCATCGGCAACAGACTGTTGACGAACCGCATCTGGTCATCGCCGGCCCTTAGGATCATATTGACATCAAATGATGTCATAGACCGAGGTGCCCGATGACCAACGCATCCCTATCCCCAAATACCGCCCAAAGCTTCGCACCGATCTTTATCTCGCATGGCTCCCCCATGCTCGTCGCACGTCAAAACACCCCGGCATTTGATTTTTTTGCCAAGGAACTCGATGCTCATTTTGACGGGGTGCGGGCCATCCTGATGGTTTCTGCCCATTGGCAAACCGACGTCCCGACCATCTCGACCGCCAAAAGTCAGGAAACCATCTACGACTTTCGCGGCTTCCCCAAATCGCTATATGACCTGCGCTATAACGCGCATGGTGACCCCGAACTGGCACACCAGATCGCCGATTTGATCGGGGCTAAAACCGATGATGCGCGCGGTCTTGATCACGGGGCGTGGATGCCCATGATCCTTGCCCGTCCAACGGCCGATATTCCAGTGTTTCAGTTATCCATGCTCACCCACGGCAGCCCTTCGGATCATTACGAACTGGGCCAAAAACTGCGCGGGTTGCGTGATTTAGGGGTTCTTGTGATCGGCAGTGGCGCAATGACCCATAATCTCCGCACGCTTGATCACGCCGAAGGCCCGATTGAGCCATGGGCACAAGATTTCACCAACTGGATGATTGATAAGGCCAAAACCCACGATATCAACGCCCTGCTTGGTTACCGTGCACAGGCACCACATGCGATCAAGGCTCACCCCGAAGACGATCATCTGATGCCGTTTTACGTCGCCCTTGGTGCTGCGACGGACGGTTACACACCTGACCTGATCCATGACAGCTATGAATTTGGCAACCTTGCCATGACCGCCCTTCGCTTCTACGATCAGGACGCCGCCAAAGCCGCTGCCTGACCGGACGCCAAAACCAAAGTCCCGTCCGGCGGCGCAAACCGGACGGGATGCCATGCTGTCACAAGACCAAACCACACTTGAAATTCGCACCAATGGTCAGGGCCTGATTGAAATCACCGATATGGTTCAATCCTGGATCGGGCAAACCGGAATCGCCACGGGTCAGCTAACGGCATTTGTCCGACATACCTCGGCCAGCCTGACGATACAGGAAAATGCCGATCCGGATGTGCGCCTTGATCTTGAAACATTTTTTGCCCAACTGGTGCAGGAAAACCCAAGCCTCTATCGCCACACCTGCGAAGGGCCCGACGACATGCCCGCCCACATCAAATCAAGTCTGACCGATGTGTCGCTAACCATTCCGGTCGCTGATGGCTTTGCCATGCTGGGCACATGGCAGGGGATTTACCTGTTTGAGCATCGCCGCGCCGCACATCGGCGGAACGTCGTGCTGCATCTGATCGGCGAATAATAACGGCCATTTCTGTTATTCCGCCGCAAGAACCGGCTCACAAATCCAAAGCCCCGCCACCTGCGCCTCCAGCAATTCACGCAAGGTTGCGCACATGTCTTCGCAATCAAAACTTTGCAGGCTGATGTGCTGATGAATGGTGAATAAAAACAGCGCCATGATCGTCTTGCGAATCACGTTTACCGGGATGTCGGGGTTAAGCTCCCCGTCAAGTTGCGCATCCTCAATCAGGGCTGTGACCGCACACAAAAGCCCACTTCCCTGCATCATGTCCTGCACCGCCCCTTTGCGCGGCGTAAACACAACCTGCTGCAAAATCACCTGCCACAGCCCCGGCTGAAAGGCAATCTGGGCAAAGCGGTAAGACGCAATATGCATCAGCTTGTCGACAAAGCACCAATCGGGCTCCATCGTATGAAGCCCCCGTTCAATCGCCTCGGCCAGATGCTCGCCAAGGCTGGCGACCACCAGTTCTTCCTTGCTCGGAAAATGGCTAAAAATGGTCCCCTCGGCGACCCCGGCCTGCGCGGCAATGGCGCGGGTGGAGGCCTTTTCAAAACCGAACTGGTTAAAACAGCTCCGCGCCGCCTCAAGAATTTTCTGGCGGGTTTCTCCACGCTGCTTGATCCGTAAATTCATCGGCCACCTCGGTTAATTGAGCAAACTCACTGAGCACGCTCAATTAACCGAGGTCACCTGCATCTGTCAAGGATCGATGCTATTGCACCTTGAGGCCATCATCGGCTTGCAGCTCCGCATCCAGATCCGCGCGATAAATGCTGTCTTCACAACCGCCAAAGATATCAAGCTTTGGCTGATAGACATTGCTTTGAACCTGCATCACACCCAGCACGGTGGAAAACAGATTGTCATGTGAAAAGCTGCCGGTTTTGGCTGCCGTATCAAGGCAATCGGGTTGGATAGTGCGCGACGCGGCAAATCCTGGTGACATCCATGTAAACATCGGCACATGGGTCTGCTCATCGGGGGCAAACACATAAGGCGCGCCATGCAGATACATGCCACTTTCCCCCAATGATTCCCCGTGGTCTGACACATACAGCAACACGGTATTGAACCGATCCTGATACCCCGCCAATTGCTTGATCAGTTTCGCAATCACGAAATCGGTGTAACGGATTGTGTTGTCGTAGGTGTTAATCAGTTCTTCCTGCGTGCAATTCTCGATATCGCTGCGCTGGCAATCGGGCGTAAAGAACCGATGTTCATCAGGATACCGTTTGAAATAAGTCGGCCCGTGGCTGCCCATCACATGAAACGCCACCAACCGGTCGCCCGAAAGACGGGCAACTTCCTGATCGAGCCCCTCAAGCATCACCTCGTCAAGGCAACTGCCATTCGCGCAATAATCAGGGAAATCATCGGGGTTAATGTCAACATGGTTGGTGCGGTCACACACCCCCTTGCATCCCTCGTCATTTTCCTTCCACAGCACCGATACCCCTGCCTTGGCCAAAACATCCATCAGGCTTTCGCTATGGCGCGCGACGTCACCATCGTAACTGTCATGCCCCATAGTCGAAAACATGCAGGGCACCGATACCGCCGTTGCCGTCCCGCACGACCGCACATTTTGAAAGGCCAGAACACCGGGAATTTTGCTGGTAAATTCCGATGTCGGCCGCCCATACCCATTGGCCTGTACACTTTGCGCCCGGGCTGTTTCCCCAATCACCAGAAACATCAATGTCGGCTTGCCATTGGCGACCTTAACAACCTGATGGGCATCATCGCCCACTGTGCGAAACGCCATCGACGATGAAATATACCGCCGCTTGGTATATTGAATGGCCCCGGTGACATAATTCACCGGCGAAACTTCCTTGCCCAGAACCTTGTTGTTGCGCCCGACCGATGCGTAATCCTTGAAATAAAGCCCGGCAAGCCCACCAAAAAGCACAAACGGGATCAGCATCATCGCAAACCGCTGCACAACCCCTCGCACAATCGTCGCTGGATAGCGGATCGGCATCAACATCAGGATCGCAACCGGCACAAGACCGCTTAACACAAACCACAGGATCGACTGCATATTCAGATATGAAAATGCCTCGGTGGTGTTGGTTTCGACAATATTTTCAATCATGCTGCGGTCAAACACGATGCCGTATTTCACCATGGCATAATTTGAAAGTGCACCGGTGATCAGCAAAAGTGCAAAAAACGGCTTGAGCAGATATTTAAACGAAAACGGCGTGAAAAGAATAAGCGACCCCAACAGCAACACAAACGGCGCACTGATCGCAAAGCCAAGGTCATAATCAATAAGCCCGCCCAGAATACTGTAAAAATGCTCCAGCACTTTCCAGTTCAGGCCCAGCGCAAAATAAAGCGCCATCGCAACAATCACCCACCGGTAATCAATACCTGCCCACCCTGACGATACTTTACCTTTATCTTGGGATGAGGACCTGAAGGGTAAACCGAATGGCACATTGGATCGGGACATGGATACTCGCAAAATCTGGCGGACGACATGCCCCGCGCGGACGTGGAGCAATCGGCTCATCGAACCGACCCCAAATCTTTATCGCCCCAACCTGACAGCAACCTGAACCCGCCCACCAAACCAACCTGCCCGAAAAGCCAAAAGGCGGCGTCACATCTGACACCGCCTTTTGCATTGTTTCGATAAAGTCTGTTGTCTGGCTTGCCTGTGACGGCCTCTATTGAGCAGCCGTCGCGCGCAACCGCTGACCGGCCCGCATGCCCAAAATACTATGCACAACAAGGGTCACAATCACCACGGCCCCACAGATCAATGTCGTATTGCTTGGCACTTCATGGATCACCACCCACACCAGAAACGATCCAAGGATCGCTTCATTGAGCATAATAAGCCCAACCTCGGCGGCCGGAATTTTGCGCGCCCCTGCTGAAATAAACAGGAAAGATACCGGCAACACCAAAAAACCCAGCATCAAAAGCCACACCCAGTCAAGCCCATAGACCTCGGTCGGATGTGCCCCGGGAACCATGGCAAGGGTCGACATACAGGCACCAAACAGCATCGCCTTGACCGCATCAATTTCCGCACGCGCCCCAAGGACATTGAAAAATCCCGCCATGCAAAAGGCCGCACATAGCGCCAAAAGGTCGCCAAGCGCATTTTCACCGCCAAATCCGGCACCGACAATCCCAACCAGGGCGACGACCACCACCACCGATGCCACCCATGTGCGCATTGGCTGGGCGCGTTTAAACACAAACACCCCCATCAACCCGGCCAGAAGCGGGGTTGCCGAAATGATCACCAAGGTATTGGCCGCATCGGTATTGCGCACCGACAGGATGAAAAACGCACAAGTGCCGCCATAAAACATCCCGGTCAGAAGCTCGTACTTGCCCGGCAACACCGATGCAACGACGCTATCGCCGCGCCGTGCGCCCCGCCAAAGCGCGATCAACAACAGCGCCGTTGTCAAAAAGGCCAGCCGCCAGAACGTCGCTGTGATGTCGTCGGCCTTGATCAGACGGATCAACATCGCATCCGGGGAAATAATCAGAACCCCCAACAGGGCCAACCACCCGCCATGCAAATTATTCAACCGATCCCCAAATGACATGAATGCCGCCTTTTTTACGTGAGTGTTTTTGCCAGAACCGACATTCGGAACGCATAATATTCAGCATACAGTTGTGGAGGGCTTTGGCATCGATGGCAAATTCAAATTTCTCAATAATCTGAAAACCCTGCTCAGCCCTCCACATCAGCCAAACACCGCACCGGACAAAAGAAACTGTTTTGTTCGCACGCCAAGATCGCTAAGTTTGGCGCAACATTCTTCGTCCCCACAGTAAAGAAGGATCCATCCTCATGGCTGGAAAAATTGACGCCCATCTTGCCGACCTTGGCATCACCCTGCCCGCCGCCACCGCACCGGTTGCCAATTACGTGCCCTATGTTGTGGCAGGCAATCTTGTCCATATCTCGGGCCAGATCACCATGGAAAATGGCGACCTGAAGTTTGTCGGCAAACTCGGCAAGGACTATCAGGTCGAAGACGGTCAGAAAGCCGCGCGTCTGTGTGCACTCAATCTGGTCGCACAGCTCAAATCCGCGATTGGTGATCTGGACAAAGTCACCCGCGTTGTCAAACTCAACGCGTTTGTGAATTCCGATCCGGCCTTCACCGATCAGCCCAAAGTCGTCAATGGCGCGTCAGACACCATGGTCGAAATCTTTGGCGATGCTGGCAAGCACGCCCGTTCTGCGGTTGGTGTTGCGTCCTTGCCGCTTGGTGTGGCCGTCGAAATCGACGGGATTTTCGAAATCGCCAACTGATCCGGATAAACAGGTCAGCAGACCCAAAAATCAAAGCCGGGCAGTCGCCCGGCTTTTTCGTTACTCGACAGTTTTTGCCAACTGTTCAATCACGGTTCCCCACCCGTCGAAGAATCCCATCTCCTGATGTTTCAGGGAATCTTCCGTATCTCGATGCAATACATGCGCCCGGTACAGCGTGCCGTTACCCTCTGGTGTGAAGGTTATGATCGCGGTCAGGGCCAACCACGGCTCGGCCGGTTGCCATCCCTCTTGCAGGACCGTCGTCCAGACAAGTCGCTTGTCGGGAACAACCTCAAGAAAGCAGCCTTCAATATGGGGCTGAAAATCTTCGCCACTTTGGCGCATCCGTGTCTCAAACCCGCCGCCAGCGCGCAGGTCTAGCTTGATCACCTTGCATTCTATCGGGGCCGGTATCCACCATTTTTCAAGATGTTCGGGCGTACTCCATGCTTGCCAAACTGTCGATGGCGATGCCTTGATGAAACGCTCGACCGTCAGTTCGGACTGATTAATTGCCATCTTCAGATCTCCCGATCATTTGGGTTTCGACATAATCGGCAAGCCGATCGGTTTGCGCCTGCCAAAGTTTTCGCTGCTCGGAAAGCCAGGCTTCGGCTGCTGCCAGTTTTTCGGCATTGATCCGGCACGTTCGGACACGCCCGACCTTTTCTGATCGGATCAAGCCATCACTTTCAAGAACACGCAAATGCTTCATGAAAGACGGCAACCCCATGTCAAACGGTTCCGCCAGTTCCTTGACCGATGCCGGTCCTTTCGTCAGCCGACTCAAAACCGCCCTGCGTGTCGGGTCGGCAAGGGCGTGAAAGGCCGCATCAAGTGATGATTGATAGTTTTCCATATGGCAAACCATAATGAACAGTTCTCCTTTTGGCAAACTATTTTTGTGACATCTCGACAAAACGTTCTTGACCTCAACCACAGTTAAGGTCCGACAAACACCGCATCACATCCCAAAAAGGAAAACCAACGATGCGCATTTTTATCACCGGCGGCACCGGCCTGATTGGATCGGCGATTGTTAAAAACCTGATCGCCCATGATCATCAAGTTTTCGCTCTTGCCCGGTCCGATATCAGCAAGAACAAACTGATCACAGCCGGGGCAACACCAATCCCCGGTGACATCACGCGTCCCGAAAAATGGTGCGCGGATTTACCAGATATCGACGCGGCCATTCACACCGCCTGTGATTTTTCCGATGCCATGCCACAAATGGATGCAACATTGCTGGATCACTTGATCCCGGCCCTTACGCGTCCAAAGCAACATCACTCCGGTCCGGTGCGGTTTATCTATACCGGCGGCAACTGGATGTATCCCCAAACCAACGCAACCCCGACATCATCCGGCGTCATGACCGCCGTTGATGAAACCACCCCCTTTGACCCCTTGCCGGAATTTCTATGGGGGTTACCCGGCATTGAACGGGTTCTGTCGGCCGCCAATCTTGCGGGCATCGTCATTCACCCGTCCTGCGTTTATGACACCGGGGATAAGGGTCAAAGTGGAATACTTGCGCGCGACATCGAAACCGCCCAAACCGACAACCGCGTCACCCTTGTCGGCGGCGATGATATCTATCAACCCATGGTCCATGCCGATGATATCGCAGACCTTTACCGTTTGGCTCTTGAACAGGCCAAACCCGGCGAAAGTTATATCGGATCGGCGATCAATGATGTCTCAACCCGTGAGGTCGCAGAACTCATCGCCACACATTTTGGATCGGAAAACTGTCAGATTGACACCATCAGCACGGCTGAGGCCATGGCACGCTTTGGCAACTGGGCCCGCGGCCTTGCCCATAACCAGCAACTCAGCAGTGCCAAAGCCATGCAAGACCTTGGCTGGTCACCCCGCCATACCGATTTTGCCGCCGACATGGCACGTCATGCAAAAACCATTGCTAAATTGGGGCCTAACTCTCGCTGCTGATCGCCTTAAGGCCCACAACGCCGCCAATAATCATCAGAAGGAAAACACCCTTCATCACGGTCATGGGTTCTTTGAAAAACACCAAACCAATCACCGCAATCGCCGCGGTGCCAAGCCCGGCCCAAACCGCATAGGCCGTGCCAATCGGAATAACGCGGAGCGTCAGCGACAACACCCAGAAACTCAAGCCATAGACCACAAGTGTGATGACCGAAAACCGCCAATCGGTAAATCCGTTGGAAAATTTAAGCGACACTGTCCCGACAACTTCAAGACTGATCGCAATAAACAGATAAACCCAGGCAATCATGACAAAATCCTATGGTGGCGCGGATGGTGCGCGCGCAAAAACACGCGTATCGCGGGGCGAACCTTGCCAAAATGGCTGATACAGCCCCATGACGCAATCCCCGCATCCGCATAGCCACTGCCCGTTACAGGCATAATGCCCGCGCCTGATGTTCATCCCCGTGTTCATGCCCGTGCTCATGCCCGTGCTCATGCCCCCACACTGCACACAATCCGCAGACGATCTGCATCAATCCAATTGCCCAAATCACCGCGTATAACCACCACCACGTAAACCATTGCGTCCGTCGGGCCAAACGGGCACATTGCCCCAAATGACAGCATGCGCGTGACGGCAATTGACGAGGAAAAACGACAATGATCAAAACCGATATTCTGATCGCAGGCGGCGGCATCGCCGGCATGAGTGCTGCGGCCCGGCTTGCGGCGGACGGACATTCGATCATCATTGTTGACCCTGCCCCCGCCGACATTGGCGAAGGCACCGATTTACGCACCACCGCCTTTTTGGAACCGGGCATCGCCACCCTGAAAAAGGCCGGTGTCTGGGATGCAATCAAACCGACGGGGGCGGAGCTTCGCGTCATGCGCATTGTCGATGCCGGCGGCGAAACCCGCACCCCGCGCGAAACCGCCGACTTTGACGGCGCTGAAACCACACAAGGCTTCTTTGGCTGGAACGTCTCAAACAAGGCCGCGCGCGTTGCCCTGATGGCAAAGCTCGCAACCCTTGAAAACGTCGATTTCCGTTTCGCCACCACCGTCACCGGCTTTACCGGCACCGCACGGGCAGGCGTCATCGAACTGTCTGACGGCGAAACGGTCGAGGCCAAATTGGTCATTGCCGCAGACGGCCGCAATTCATCGCTCCGTGAGATGGCGGGCATAAAGCATAAACGCTGGGCCTATGATCAAAGTGCGATGGTGTTTGTCGTCACCCACGACAAACCGCACGATAATATCTCGACCGAAATTCACCGCACCGGCGGGCCGCTGACCCTCGTTCCCATGCCCGATCTGAATGGCAAGCCCTGCTCGTCGGTCGTCTGGATGGTGCCAGCTTCGCGTGCCGATGACCTCAACGCGCTCAGCGACGACGCACTCTCCGCCGAAATCACCCATGACACCATGAACCTGTTTGGGCCGCTTAACGTCGCCAGCCCGCGCGCGGTCTGGCCGATGATTTCACAAGTCCCCGCCCGCCTGATATCTGCACGCCTGGCGCTTATTGCCGAGGCCGCCCACGTCGTACCGCCCATCGGCGCGCAAGGGCTTAACATGAGCCTGCATGACATCGAAACACTGGCCGACCTGATCGCCCGCGCCAAACACAATGATGAGGACATCGGCGCAACCAGCCTGCTGAAATCCTACGAACGCCGCCAGCTCCCCAAAACACTCGCCCGTGTCGGCGGCATTGATTTACTCAACCGCGCATCCATGTTCGAGCCCAAAACACTGCGCGACCTGCGCTATGCGGGCCTGACCGCGATCAACCGCATCGGCCCGCTTCGCAAACTGGCCATCAAGGTCGGGGTTGGGAAATAACCCACGCCTGCAACACGCCAAACAACGACCGAACCACCGAAACACCCCGTCATTCCCGCGAAGGCGGGAATCCACGGTGCCACATGCGCGGGTCCCCTAAACAATCAACTTACCATCCGCCCCAAAAAACGGATGCGGCCCGTCATAGTGATCAAGATAGGCCAAATGCGTCATCAGATTTTTCTGATCCGCATCCCAAACATGCAGATGCATCGCAGGCGGCTCCATGACAAAGGCCGATGGCCCATCGGCGCGCAAATCAAATGCCACCTGATGGGCCACCGATGGTCCGATGATCAACGGCACCCCGGCCCAGACCGTATGGATCGGGCGGTGCACGTGGCCGCATAAAACCGCCCGGATACGATCGCGATGCTTTGAAACGATGTCGGCCAGCTCAGCCGCCCCGTCCCCCAGATTTTGCGCATCCATATGGGCAATCCCGGTCAGGACCGGCGGATGATGCAGGAAAATCAGGCAATCGCGCCCATCACCATCGGCCAACACACCACGCAACCAATCAAGCTGTGATGTCGGCAAAACCCCACCCGGTTTGCCTTCATCAAGCGTATCAAGCCCAATCAGGCGCAGCGCAAAATCATCGACAACGTAATTAACAAATTCACCCCCCGGTGCCACCGGTGTCGCATCGCGAAAGGCCGCACGAAGCGGCGCACGGCGATCATGATTGCCCGGCACCATGAAATACGGAATGGTCAGGTCTTTAAGGATCTCGGCAACCAGCGCATATTCGTCTGGCGTGCCAAGATCACCGATATCGCCGGTAAACAGAACCACATCCGGGCGCGGCGCCATCGCCATGACATGGGCAACCGCCTTTTCAAGCGCACCTGCCGTATCCACCTTGCGATAGGCAAGCCTGCGCCCCGCCCCGATATGCAGGTCGGTCAATTGTGCAATCAGCATCTTTTTCGTGTCTTTCTTGATTATCTTGCGTCTGAAGCCGCCGGTGTGCGCTCACGCATGGCGGGAAAAATGGTCAACCGGTCCGGATTGATCTGACAATGGACATCGGCCCCGGCGGCAATCACATTATCGGCATGGGTATCGACCATCACCGATTGCGGACCAATCCCCGATACGGTCAACCGCAACCGTTCCCCCAAATAAGATACCGCCTCGACCCGGCCGGTAAAATGCGCCCGCGCAGCGTCACAGGTCGTAAGCCCGTCAGCGCGGAAAAACAGCTCGACCGGACCCTGATCAAGGATCGCACCATGACGCGGATCAAACGCATCGACCGCATCAAAAACATGGTTTCCGATATGCAACCGCCCGTCGCGCATCTGCCCGTCAAGCCGATTGGCCGCCCCGACAAAATCGGCAACAAACGGATTTTGCGGCTTGCGGTAAATGTCACGCGGTGTACCAATTTGCGCGATTTCGCCCTTTTGCATCACCACAATCCGGTCCCCCAGCGCCATGGCTTCTTCCTGATCATGCGTCACGTAAACGGCGGTAATGCCAAGCTTGCGCAACAGCGCATTGATCTCGGTGCGAAGGCGCACACGCAATTTGGCATCAAGGGCGGTTAATGGCTCATCCAGCAACAAAACACGCGGCTGCACGGCAATCGCGCGCGCAAGGGCGACACGCTGGCGCTGCCCGCCCGAAAGCTGATCAATCGCCCGATCGGCCAGCATTTCGATATGCATCATCTCCAGCATCGCCTTAACCCGTGCATCACTTTCGTCGCGCGATACCCCGTGCACCTTAAGGCCATAGGCCACATTCTGTGCGACCGTCATATTGGGAAACAGCGCATAAGACTGAAACACCATACCGACCCGGCGCTTTTCAATCGATTGATGGGTCACATCGTCGCCGTCAAAGGTAATCGCCCCGCCCTTGTCGGGGAATTCCAACCCGGCAATCATGCGCAATATGGTCGTCTTGCCACAGCCCGACGGGCCCAGCAAAACAATGGTTTCCCCGCCCTCGATGGTCAAATCGAACGGTGCCAGCGCGCGCGTGCCATCGGCAAAGGTTTTCGCACAATCGCGAAGTTTGATCTGTGTGGTCATAATGTGTCCTCCGCCGTATCGATGCGCTTGGACACACGCTTGCCGCGATCGGCAAGGGTCTGCATCGCAATCAGCAACGGCATAATCAGTACAAAGAAAATCAGGGTGTAGGCGCTGCCGATCTCAAGACGCATCGACGCATAAGCATCGGCAAGCCCGACCGGCAATGTCTTGGTCAGTGGCGTATGCAGCATCCATGTCAGATTGAATTCGCCAATCGACAACGTCACCACCATCAAGGCACCCGCCAGAATGCCCGGCTTGGCATTGGGCACAATCACGGTAAAGAACCGTCGCCAGAACCCGGCACCAAGGCTTGCCGCCCCTTCTTCAAGCATCTTCATATCCATCGCCGACATGACCGCCGCAACGGATCGCACCATGAAAGGCAATGTAAACAACACATGCCCGGTCAGAATAAAAAGCCAACTCGACCGATAACCACTCACCCCGCCATAGGTAATCAAAAGCGCCAACGCCAGCGCCAAACCCGGTATCGCCACCGGCAGGGTCAGCAGCTCCTCAAACAAACGCGTCCACCGCCCGGGCCGTCTGACCAAAACATAGGCCAGCGGCACACCAACCACCAATGTCACCGCCAGACACACCAACGCAATCCAAAGCGACAGTAAGATACTGCCGGTATAAAGGTCCAAAACCTCGATAATCCAGCGCAACGTAAACCCGGACGACAGCCCCTGAAACACATTGACCGTCACCCCGGCCAAGGCCGACATCACAACCGGCACCACGATAAACAGGCACAACACAATCGTCAGGCCAAGCTGGCTGTAAAATTTCCAATCACGGTGCATGGTCATGCCCCTCCACGTGGCGCAACATCGGTTGAATTCCCTACAAAGCAGCGCACCGCAAACAAAACCGCCCACGTCATCGCCCCCAGCGCAATACTCAGGGCCGCGGCCACCGCCACATTGGCATTACGGGTAAACTCGGTATAGATCACCATCGGCAACACATCGATATCGGTCGCCAGCGTAAAGGCCGTGCCAAATGCCCCCATCGCGGTGGCAAAGCAAATCGCCCCGGATGAAATAAGACCGGGCATCAATCCGGGCAGGATCACGTCCTTAACCACCCGCCATGTCGGCGCGCCAAGCGACCGTGCAGCTTCTTCAAGCTGGGGATCAAGTTTTTCGGCCGATGCCATGACCGCCAAAATCACCCGTGGGATCGAAAAATATAAATAGCCAATAAACAGCCCGCTGATCTCATAGGCAAAGACGAATTTCTCACCAAAAAGCGCATCGCTGATGCTGCCAATCACCCCTTGCCGCCCGGCCAGCATGATCACCAGGAAACCAACCACCGTGCCCGGAAAGGACAATGGCAAGGTCAAAAGTGCCGTCAACATACTGCGCCCGGCAAACTGGTTGCGCACCAAAAACAGCCCGCAAATGCTGCACAGGATAAGGGCGGTCAATGTCACGCCTGCCGACATCAAAAGCGTCTGAACCAAACTGGCAAAATACCGCCCGTTGGTCAGGATCACGAAATAGGTCGCCCAGCCATCCGGCCCGTCCGCCACCCGCATCGCCACAAGTGCCAGCGGGATCAGGAAAAACGCCGCAACGATAATAATGCCCGGCGTCATCAGCATGGCCAAAATCGCCGGGCTCCCGACACCAGGTGTGGCCTGGCGCGAAAACCCAAATGGGAAAGAAGGGCGCGAACGCCCCTCTTTAATGTTTTGAGCCCAAGACACTTAACGCACCTCAGAAAGATAACGGTCGCCAAAACCCGACTGAACGTCCGCCATCTTGGCGTAATCAACCGGATTTGATCGGGCATAATCGTCCGCTGGCAGGAATTTTGCCGATGCTTCTGCCGACATGGCCGATGCGATCACCGGACGCAGGAACGCATTGGCCCAATGGGCCTGACCTTCGTCTGACATCACATAATCAAGAACCTTTTTGCCATTGTCGGCATGCGGACCATTTTTGGTCAGGCTCATGACATAAGGAACCGCAACCGTACCTTCGGTCGGAATGACAAAGGCAACATTGGCGTCATCTTTGTATTTCGCACGATAGGCATTGAAATCGTAGTCAATCAGGATCGGAATTTCACCCGACAGAACACGCGCATAGGCGGTCTGTTTTGGCACAATCGGATCGTTTTCTTTCAGTTTCTTGAAAAACTCGATGCCCGGCGTGAAATCGTCAAGCGATCCCCCCATCGCACGGTTGATCGCAACCGCACCGGCATAACCGACAAACGCACTCGACGGGTCAAGATACCCGACCATACCCTTGTATTCCGGCTTCAAAAGGTCCGACCAGCTTTGCGGAACAGCCGCACCGGCAAGGGCTTCAGTGTTTACAAACAGGCCAATCGTGCCCGAATGAATGGCAAACCACGCCCCTTCAGGGTCTTTCAAACCATCCGGGATTTTGTCGAAATTGGCCGGTTTATAATTGCTCACCACATCTTGCTGTTTGGCTTTGATGCCAAACGACACACCGTAATAGGCGACATCGGCAACCGGATTGTCTTTTTCCGCCAAAAGCTGCGACAGCGTCTGGCCGGAATTTTTATTGTCTTGCGGCACATCGATCTTAAGATCGCGCGCGATGTTCTTAAGCTGCCCGCCCCAATCGGCCCATTCCGGCGGGCAGTTATAACAAATCGCGACATCATCGGCGAACGCTGGCTGCGCGGCGACAACCGCAAACGCAGCACCCAATACAAGTTGTTTGAAACGCACTTTTAATCTTCCTATACTCAGGTTGATGAACGGCGCCGGAATGGTCCAATGGACTCCCCGTCGCTTAGATGATGAGGCAGCAACAAACTCTGTGGGTTTGCCTGCCCCTTGATCAGGCCACGCAGGAATGCAAGCGCCTGCTGGCCCATCTCCTGGGTGGGTTGAACCGCTGAACACAGTTTTGGCGTGATCAGCCCACCCACAGAAATTCCGTCAATACCGCCCACCGACACATCGTCGGGGACGGACAATCCATGCGACCGGCATGCGCTGATGGTGGCAATCGCCAACATGTCGGTCGAACAGACAAGCCCGGTGACTTCGTGCGGCCCGTGCAACAAATCGGCCAAGGGTGCCACTAGGTCGGTTTCACCGAACCGCACTTCCACCAGATGTTTTTGCGCGATCCCGGCAACGTCAAGCGCACGGCAAAACCCGTCATAGCGCTGGCGTGATCGGTCGGAACTTTCAAACTGACCAGCCACCATCGCAAGGGATCGGTGCCCCTTGGCAATCATCGCCGTCGCCATGTCATAGGCCGACTGCGCGTTATCTACACTGATCGCGGCAATATCGGCCCGGCTTGGCTGGTTAAACAGCAACACAAACGGGATTTTCTCCGCCAACAACAAATCCACCACCGGGTTGTTGTCTGCATTCGCCAAGGTCAAAATCAACCCATCGACGCGATTATTCAAAAGCGTTGAAACCGCGCCCATTTCGCGTTCGGGATCATATTCTGATGATGTCAAAATAACCGTCAGGCCACTGGCATGGGCTTCCTGCTCAATGCCTTGCACCGATGTTGCAAAAACCGGATTGGCAAGGGTCGGCACCAAAACCCCGATCGTGCTGGTCTGGGTCATCTTTAACCGGCGGCCGTTGATGTTGGGCCGGTAATTCAGATACGCCATCGCCGCCGTCACGATCTTCGCCGTTTCGGCCGGGACCTCATCGGGGAAATTAATCACCCGCGAGACGGTCGCGATGGACAAACCTGATTTACGCGCAACATCGCGCATGGTGGGTTTCGATAACATACTCAGAAACTCCTGTAACGCCCCCACCATAGCGACGTTACAAGTCAGTCTGATAACGCATTTGTTTCCGTTTTATGAAGGTTTGAAACGTTTACATTGGCGGAAAACAGCCACTTGCCTATATGGCCAAAAATCCTGGACTTAACCGTTTTTGCAGGCCTTCATCCACCAACAGATGACCGCCTGCGCGGGCATGACGGGAACGAGACGTCGTCTAACTCTGCAAAAACCAAATCCGTCATTCCCGCGACGGCGGGAATCCATGACGCTTCACGCGCGATCCCAAACCCGACAAAGCACGCCACCGGTCAACTCTGATGCAACCAAAGCTCCGCCATAAAGCCGTCCGGTTTGCCGGGGCGTGGGGACTGCAGGGTCAGTTTGCCCCCCGTGTTGCGCATGATGGTTTCGACAATCGAAAGCCCCAATCCCGCCCCGCGCGCCTTCGTCTGGGATCGTTTGAACCGCGCGGTAAGCTCCGTCATATCATTTGGATCAACAACATCGCCGTCATTGGACACCGTAATCACGTTGCTGCCAACAACCTCGATCGTCACCGGCTGGCTGTCATCGCCATGTTTCAGCGCATTTTCAATCAGGTTGCGCATACAAATCGCAAAGGCATCGACATCAATGTTGGCGTTGAGCTCCGCGGCATTTTTGCCATCCCACCGGATGCGCCCCGCCCCGTCTGACACCCGTTCAAGGTCATCAATCACAAGCCCCAATGTCGTGCCAAGCTTCTGATTTTTTCCCGTCGGGCTGGTGCCCACCCCGGCCTCTGCACGGGCAAGCTGAAGCAGCTTTTCCGACAACCGCGACAATCGTTTAAGCGACTCTTCGGTCTGCTGCGCGCGTTTAAGCCCCGGATGATCGGCCGGAAGCTCCAGCAAAAGCCGCTGCGTCTGTGCCAGGGCGGCTGCAATCGGCGTGCGCAGTTCATGCGCACTGTGCGCGGTAAAGGTCCGCTCGGCGCGCAGAGCCGCATCAAGCTTTTCCATCAACCGGTTGACGGCGGTGATCATGGTGTGGATTTCATCAGGCGCGTCATCTTGCTCAATCGGCGAAAGGTTGCCTTCGCTGCGCGCCTCAATATCATCGCGCACGCGCCTGACCGGTTGCAACCCTTGGCGCACGGCAAAGACAATTCCGATGATCACAGCCGGGATCAGCAAAATGATCGGCAGGAACTGCGCACTGACACTCGCGATCAATGCCTCATGCCGGTGATTGAGCGATTCCGCAACCTGAATAACCCGCGTGCCGTCATGCACCACGGCGGAATAAATGCGAAAATCATCGTCGGTATGGAACCCTTCAAGCAGCGGGGCGGAAAACGGTTTTTCCTCCGCATTGGCCGAGCGCAGCAAAAGCCGCCCGGACACATCGCGCACCTGATACATCAGGTAATCGGTGCCAATTTCATCCTCGCCTTCGCCGCGATCACCGGTTCTGATTTCGCCCGGTTCGGGGCTTTTGACCACCACCGTTTGGCTGTCGCTGCCATTATGGATCAGGTAATCATCAATCAATGGCGCATAGCGATAGGCCGATTTGACAAGGCTGCTGTCAAACACCTCCTGCATTTCATGATACATGGTGAAATCGGCAAGCAACGATCCCGCAATCCAAAAAAGACTGATCATCACCGTCAGGCGTTTGGTCAGGGCAAACTGCAGGCTTTTGGTCGAAAACATCGTTATCCCCCCACCCGATAGCCAACACCACGCACGGTTTTAATTACATCCTTGCCAATCTTACGCCGCAGGCGACTGACATAGACCTCAACCGTATTGCTTTCGATCTCCGCGCCAAATTCATACAGCGCTTCTTCAAGCTGACGTTTGGAGAGTGTCTGTCCGGGGCGACGCACCATCTGATCGAGCAACGCCCATTCGCGCGACGTCACATCGATCTGCGCGCCATTGATCATCACCACCCGCCCGGCAAGATCCACCTCCACCCCACCGGCAAGTGCGACAAACGGGTTGGGATTGCCGCTATAGCGCCGTGCCACCGCCGACAGTCGTGCGGAAAGCTCATTTAAATCAAACGGCTTAACCAGATAATCATCCGCCCCGGCATTCAGCCCCTCAATCCGGTCGGAAATCTGATCTTGCGCGGTCAGGATGATGCACGGCATGGCCGATCCGTTACGGCGCAAGGTCCGCAACAAATCAATCCCGCGTCCGTCGGGCAGGTTAAGGTCCAGCAACAGCACATCATAATTGGTGCCGCGGATCATGATCTCGGCATCATGGATGCTTTCGGTGTGATCGACCGCCTCACCTGCGGCCAGTAAGTGGTCGCGGACCGCCTCGGCCAGCATGACCTCGTCTTCCACCAGAAGAATGCGCAAAAACCTGTCCTCGCCTGCATGACGCCCATGTGACCGGCCTGAGTATCGCCCTTTCCTGACAACAGCCTGAACACCCGCGATTTCGCTCTTCAGGTAGCTGTCAGGAAACGCTGCCATATTCTGGCACATCGAATGTACGTGGCTTTAACCCGCTTTGTCTTTGACCTTTATGAAGGAACTGCGCTGTGAAAAGAACTGTTTTCCCAACTCCTGCACCTAAAACTGTCCTGTCAAAATCAACCCTGTCGGCGGCTCTGGCCTTTACCGTTCTGGCCGCGGGTTCCCTTGGTGTTCTATCCACCCCGGCCCACGCCAGCGATGACATGTGCAACGTGCCGAAGGCCGATTGGAAAACCAAAGAAGCGCTAACTGAAAAACTCACCGCCGAAGGCTGGGACGTGCGCAAAGTCAAAACCGAAGACGGCTGTTTTGAAGTTTACGCCATAGATGCCAACGGCAAAAAGGTCGAAGCCTATTTCAACCCAAACACCTTTGAAGCCGTCAAAATCAAAAAACAAGACTAGGGTCTGGCTCCCGGTTCTGCTGCCCCTCTTTAAGTTGGCCTTTTTTAGCCAAGGACAGCTTAAAGGCGTTTTGGCGGGCATGCTCAATGCGTCAGGTCCCCACCGACGCATTGCCCGCCAAAACCACCCGCGATGCCCCAAATCTAACGCCCCAAGAAGGAAAGCACATCATGTCATCGGTAAAAGTATGGGACCCGTTCGTCCGTCTGTTTCACTGGGGCTTGGCCGCAAGTTTCGCCATCGCCTGGATCACCGCCGATGACTGGGACACCCTACATCACTGGGCGGGCTATGCCGCCGCCGCCCTGATTGGCATGCGTCTTGTCTGGGGATTAATCGGCTCGCGCTATGCCCGCTTTACCCAGTTTATCAAAAGCCCGGCGACCACCATTGGCTATATTGGCGATGTCATCCGCGGCCGCGAACGCCGCTATATCGGTCATAACCCGGCCGGGGCTGCGATGGTAATGTTGCTGATCCTTGCCATGCTGGGCTGTGCCTTTACCGGCTGGCTTTACACCACCGATGCCTTTTGGGGCTCGGACTGGGTCGAGGAAACCCACGAAATTCTCGCCAATGGTTTGCTGATTCTGGTTCTGGTCCATATCGCCGGCGTGTTGCTGGCAAGCCTGCGCCACCATGAAAATTTGGTGCGTGCGATGATCACCGGCAAAAAACGCCGCGCGCTTTCCGACGACATCGGCTAACGCCAACACGATCTTGTTGCAACCTTCCTCAACATCCAGCTCCCTAAACACCTGTCCCAACCTTGCAACCGCGCCCTCACAGGGTCGGTTGCATTTTTCTGACCGCACTTTAGGGGCAGAACCTAAACCGGGCGCGCCGGGTTCCCCACCACCGTCACCCCGGCGGGCACATCCTTTGTCACCACCGATCCCGCGCCGATGATGGCATTCTCGCCAATCGTGATGCCGGGCAGGATAATCGCCGCCCCGCCGATCCAGACATTTTCGCCAATCGTCACGGGCATGGCGCGTTCAAGGTTCTGCTGACGAAGTGCCGGGTCCTTATGATGATCGGCACAGTAAATCTGCACATTGGGGCCCAGCATCGCATAATCGCCAATCGACACCGGCGCACTATCAAGAACAACGCATCCGGCATTGAGAAACACCGCCTTGCCAAGCGTGATATTCACCCCATAGGCGCAATGAAATGGCGCTTCGATCCGCGCATCCTCGGCACAGGCGGCAAACAGTGCGCGCAACTTTTCCCCGATATTGCCGCGGATGTCGGGCGGGGTCGTGCTGTGTTCAAACGCCGCCGCACGCGCCGCGGCGCGCAAGGCTTCAAGTGCTGGGTCAAGGCAGGAATACCAATCCCCGGACTTCATTTTTTCTAACGCACTCAAAGGCATGGTGATCCGTGGTGTTGTTTGGGGTCAGAACCTTAAGACATCAACACGTTACGTCGGATTGCACGCCTGCGCAATCACCACCGCATCGCACCCAAACAGGTTGCGGAGCACCATGCTTTGCTGCGCTAATGCTGCGCTATTTCCCCGTCACATGCGCAAGATCACCGGCATGGGTCGCCAACCCGTCGCACGCCCGTGCCCATGATGTATCACCATCATAAAGAGCGGACCGGACATAGGCCCACGTCATGCGCTGCGTAATCGCAAGGCGATCCGGGTCCTCGTCATCGGTTTCCTTGGCATCATATCCGGCAATCCCGCCAAGCCCATGCTTGCCCCCGACAAGGGTCAGCAACGCATCACTGCCCGGCGCATGGTAAAACGGATCGGTATGCCATGCCGCCCCGCGCGTGGTCAGATGCGGGTTCACATCACTGTCCCCCGCCACCACCAAAGTCCGGGTGGTCAAATGCGCAAAGTCGGGATTAAGCGCTGTATAATTTTCACGCGCATGAGGGCTTAAACTATCCCCCCCGTTGCCCGGTGCGGCCAACAGGACACCGGCTTTAATGCGCGGTTCAATGAGGTTCACATCCTGCGCATCCGGGTCTTTTATGTCGGTCAACCGCGCGCCCAGCAACATGCCCACCGTCTGCCCGCCAAGCGAATGCCCGACCGCCGCGATCCGATCATGATCAAGCCGCCCGTCCAGCACCGGACTTGCCGCCTCGATGTCTTTCAAGTGATCAAGGATCAGCTTGAAATCCTCCACCCGCGACCGCCAGAAAAACGGCGCACCGGGCGCATCCATGTCAAACCCGGCAACCTTCGAATTGCCATGCGTTGGCTGGATCACAACAAAACCATGCTCGGCATAAAAATTGGCCAGCGGCCCGTACCCGTCCTTTGACGGGATATAAAGCGACGGCCCATGCCCGTGTGACAACAAAATAATCGGCAAATTCCGACCCTGCATCGGGGCGGTAATCCGCATTTCAATCGGCTTGGGCCGGTCTGCGGCATCAAGCATCACCGGGGTGATCGAAATGGTCGAAACCGGCTCATCAACCGGAATGTGCCGCGCCGCATTGATCAACTTGTTCATGCTCGGTCTCCTTAAATTTGGTTGGCGAAGCTACAGATTTCGCCTATACATCGTGAAACGGAACAATGATCCGTAAAACAAATGGAACATCGTTCCGCTTACGCAAACCAAATACGGAACATTGTTCCGTTTATCAAGTGCAAATGTGAACGGGTGATTTCCGTATCACAGCAAAAGACCGATTTTAGGGTTGGAAAACAACGCGATGGCCAAAGAAACCACGACCGAAAAAAAAGTCGCCAGCGCCACAAATGCCCCTCACGCCACGCGCACCCCCCGTGCGGATGCCCTGCGCAACGAAGACGCGCTGCTTGAGGCCGCCAAGGTGGTTTTTGCCAAGGTCGGGGTTGATGCACCGGTGCGTGAAATTGCCGCCCAGGCCGGGGTCGGTGTCGGCACGCTGTATCGCCGCTTTCCCACCCGAAGCGACCTTGTCGTCGGGGTGTTCAAACGCGAAGTCGATGCCTGCGCGGCCGAGGCCCCCAAGCTGGCAAACGCCCACCCACCGGGCGAGGCGCTGTCGCGCTGGCTCAAACGTTATTGCCAGTTCATTGTCACCAAAAAGGGATTGGCATCCGCCCTGCATTCGGGCGATCCGGCCTTTGATGCCCTGCCCGCCTATTTCCGAAGCAACTTTGAACCGGCCCTGACCGATTTGCTGGCCGGTGCTGCCAAGGCGGGTGAAGCCCGCCACGATGTGGACGCCTATGACCTGCTGCGCGCCATTGGCAACCTTGCCAGCACGGGTGGGAAGGACGGCCCCGATGGCATGGAACATACCTATCGCATGCTTGACCTGATGATTGACGGGTTGCGCTTTGGCACGCCGCGCTAAGCGCTCTCGCCTATCTTACCCGTAATCTGGCGCAAACAGATCAAGATCAAGCGTCGGCTTCACCCCGATATCGCGGCGATGCTTTTTTAAAAATGCACTCGCCGCCTCGCGCCCGGTATCGCGCAACTTGGTCATAAAGCTCCATTGCGCATTCATTTTTGACGATTGATCAAATTCCAGCATCGCCTCGCTGGCGATACAATGCATCCGCATAGCACCCCACTTGCTGGCTTCACAGGCATGATCGGGTGCATCGTTACGCAGGATCGAAATCAACCGCAGCTCCTTCATCAGGCTGCTGTTAAACGACACTTCATTGAGCCGGTTGGAAATATCGCGTGACGTTTTGGGAACGCCGGGTCGCTTGACCGGATTGATCTGAACCAGAACCGTATGATCCGATCCGCATTCGCGCACCAGCGGCCCCAAGCTGGGGTTGCCGCTATAGCCCCCATCCCAATAGGGCACGCCATCAATCTCAATCGCCTTGTAAATGGTGGGCAAACAGGCCGACGCCAACAACACATCAACGGTGATATCAGGATTGCGAAACACCCGACCCTGCCCGGTTTCGACATTGGTCGCGGTGACAAACAATTTCGCCGGACTGTGATTAAGCGCGGCAAAATCGACAACCCCCTCAAGGATCGCGGTCAATGGATTATCGCCAAGCGGATTAAGGTCATAGGGCGAAAACATCTTCGCACTCATATCCATCCACATATAGGCAAATGAGTTTTCAAGCGACCAGTTGCCAAACAGGATATCCATCGGGCTGCGTTGAAGCGGGCTGAACCGCGCCGCTTCCGACACATTCTCCCAAAACGTCTCAAGGTCTTCACGCGCCGCCTTATGCCCGCCCTTGGCCAGCCCCGACGCCATCACCGCCGCATTCATCGCACCCGCTGACGTCCCCGAAATCGCCTCAATGACGATTTCCTCATCCTCAAGCAATCGGTCCAGAACGCCCCACGTAAACGCCCCGTGCGACCCGCCGCCCTGAAGCGCCAGACTGATGTTCTTTTGCGCCTTCTTGCCCGCGGCGGTTTTCTTCACCGCCACCGGTTTCTTCGCCGCCCCAGATTTCTTCACAGCTTCGCTCATGCCAACTCCTGCGTCACATCATCCTGCCATCATGCCATTGTGCCATCATGCGGGCAGCACCACCCCTGATGATATGTCGCATAATCACGGATTTACCAGACGTGATGGTTTTAAAACAATGCAGAGCGATCAAGACGATAGACCGGCAGTCCCCGCCCTGTCCCCGTCAGCTCCACGCAGAGCCTCTGCCCGCGAAGGCGCGGTACGCGGCACGCGAACCTCGCCCCACCCGCACCACCTTGGATGCCCGCCTGCGCGGGCATGACGTACCGGGGGTTCCAGTCCCCCGTCCCTGTCATCCCCGGCGTCCCCAGTCACCTTCCCGCGCTCTCCCCGTCACCCCCGCGAAGGCGGGGGTCCATCGCACCATGTACACCACAATGCACATGCCCTTGACGTCCAAGGACCGCAGCCACAAACTATAACGATACAATATACACCGACGGGAGAATCCCTATGACCCGGACATCTGTCTTTTCAAACAACGGCACACAGTCGGTGCGTCTGCCAAAAGACGCAGCATTTCCAGATGGTACCAAATCGGTCGAGGTGATTGCAGTTGGCACCACACGGGTCATCATGCCCACAGATCAGTTATGGGACAGCTTCTTTGACACGCAAAGCGTCTCAGATGATTTCATGAGCAACTGCAACCAGCCGTACATGGAAAAAGCGGTAGGGTCCCATAACATTCTAGAAGAATGAAGCAACATCATCGACCTCAAAGACCTTGTGAGAGCCGACCATGCCTGTAGACAGGTCATTAGTGAAAAAACCTAGGACCAATCGACATTTAATTGCAGGGATTCCCAAAGCAGCC